>Ga0209092_10002712_pt1 | contig 16011 bp, 15 predicted proteins | sample FraStrMetagenome_FD_187446 | JGI IMG/M metagenome (GOLD analysis project Ga0209092, IMG submission 187446) | Marine eukaryotic phytoplankton communities from Arctic Ocean - Fram Strait ARC3M Metagenome (SPAdes) (version 2) | ecosystem: Environmental > Aquatic > Marine > Oceanic | place: Fram...
ACATACTTTGATTCTAAAAGTTCTATAGCTAAACAAGCTAATAAAGGTGGAAATAAATCAGACATGCAAGCTTTTATGGCTTTAGAAACTTTAAAGCAACAAGAAGAAGAGCTTAGAGAAATTATGATTTATGGTGGTAGAGCCAACATGTATCAAGATTGGCTTCACTTTCAATCTGATTGTAAACGTAAAAGAGCAGATGCTGAAAAACAAAAGTCATATGAATCAGCTAAAAACCGTGAGCTAATGTTAAATATTTTTACTGTTATATGTGTAACACTTGTAGCAGCCCCTGTTATTGGCACACTTGTTTATTTAATAGTAAGTATTTTAAAAGGATAATAACATGAATGAGCTTAGTGAACCAACAAAAGATATGTTAGATGTTGCAGCAGCTTCTACGGCTTTAGCTTCTTTAGCTGCGTGGCTACCACCTACAGCTTCTCTCTTGACAATTATCTGGTTAAGTCTTAGAATCTATGTGCAGATTCAAGAGTTTAAACAAAACCCCAAGCAGGATGATTAATAATGAGCAAAAAAAGAAATAAAAGAAATACTAAAAAAGTATTAAAATCTCTTCAAGCTAAAAGAGCAGCTTATCATAGCGGGGGACATACTAATGGGGGGGTGAGGTTTGGCTGGTATCCACACAATCCAAGCTCCCACTCTTCTGGTGGAAGTACTTCAACAACTTCAACAACTGCAAAAGGCAAGTCCCCTGTGGCAGAGTTAAAAAGACCTGATGAAAAGCCTGAAGATTTTGTAAATCAATTTGACGCAACTGAAGGCGTTGCATCAGCTACAAGGCGTGGCGCAGGTGCGGCTAACAATGGCTTTACAACAGCTTCTCAAATTCAACAGCTAGATGCAGGAACACCTGTAACTACTGATGGTGTTCAAGCTCCTACAATGGCTCCTGCTGCTCAAGGAGATGTTACTTTAGGCGAAGCTGTACAACCTGTCGAAGCTTCTACATTTACAGCACAAAAAGCTGAAGCTACTGCACCTACTCAAGCTGCTCAAGGCACAGTATCAACAATTGCTGAAGCTGCTGGGCCTACATTAACTGAAAGAGCTACTGCTGCCCAACGAGACACAGGGCAAGAACAAGCTTCTTTAGCATCTGCTCAAGATTATAAAATTAGTGACGGTGCATATGTTGATGCTGTTACAGGTAAAGTTACAGACATTGCTCCTACAAAAGAAGCAGAATTTAAACAACGCGATGCTATTACAGATAATACTGTTTCATCAGGAGAAGCATCTCAAATTGTTGAGTCTGCTGGTTTTGAAGCTGCATCTAGACGAGCCGTTACAGGCGAAGCCGCTAAAGGTGCAGCAGCAGAAATGGTTGCAGCCGTAGGAAACATTCCTAAAGAAATAACAGCAGCTATTGTTGAAGACCCTGCCTCAGTAGAAGCAGCTATAGATACACAGCCTGTTGAAATTAAAGCAGCCGTTGCAGCATTACCGACTGAAGCTTTAGTATCTTCTCAAATGGAAGGTCTGTTAGCTTCTATGGATGATGGAGAAGTTCCTGTTTGGGCTAGGCCAGCGGTACAACAAGTAAACTCAATGCTTGCTAAACGAGGTCTTTCTTCATCAACAGTAGGAAGGGATGCGTTATTTAATGCTATTATTCAAACTGCTATGCCTATTGCTCAAAGCAATGCTCAAGCTCTTCAGACTAGAGCAGCACAAAATTTAAGTAATGAGCAACAAGCTAACTTAGCACAGTCTACGGCTGACATGCAGTTAAAGTTGGCTAATTTAGCTAATCAACAAACAGCATCATCTCAAACAGCGCAAATGGCACAGCAGATGGCTACACTGCAAAGCCAGTTTAAACAAGACGCTGTTATGACTACTGCACAACAACAGCAACAAACAAGTATGCAAAACTTGCAGAATCGTCAACAAGCTTCTGTATTAAATGTTCAGAACCAGCAAGCTACAAACTCACAGAATTTAGGTAATGAACAGCAAATAGAACTTGCTAATCTTTCATACTTAAATGCTAGTGAATCAGAAAACATGTCAGCGGAACAGCAATCACGTTTAGTTGAAATGCAAACTGCCGCAGACTTTTTAGCTAAGAATGCTGCGTTTAAACAGCAAATGGATTTAGCAAATTTAAGCAACGATCAACAAACAAGACTTGCAAATCTTTCTGCACTTAATCAAGCAAGTGCTGATAATTTAAGTTCAGAACAACAAACTGAGTTAGCTAATCTTAATTCTACATTGCAAACTAATTTAGCTCAAGGTAAAATTGCAGAGTCAATGGGGCTTGCTCAGTTAAATGTAGATCAACAACGTGCGGTACAAAATGCAGCAATGGTTGCTAATGTTGATTTAAATAAGTTTAATGCTGAACAGCAAGTAGAGTTAGCAAACAGTAAGTTTATGCAGTCTATGACTATGGCTGACTTCAATGCTTCACAACAAGCAGCGATGCAAAATGCCACAACTCTTGCAGCAATGGACATGGCTACAGCCGACCAAGCTACTAAACTAGCTATTACTAACGCTCAAAACTTTTTAAGCATGGACATGGCTAACTTAAACAATGAACAGCAAGCAACTGTTTTAGATCAACAACAACAGCAACAGCGTTTGTTATCTGATGCCGCTGCTGCAAACGCTTCTTTACAGTTTAATGCTACGTCTGAAAATCAAACTAATCAGTTTATGGCAAGTTTAGCAAACTCTATGGAACAGTTTAATTCAACTCAGTCTAACGCTATGGCACAGTTCAACACTGCTGAGACTAATAGGCAAGCGGCTATAGAAGCAGGAAATGAATTACAAGCTGAACAAATTACTGCTCAATTAGAAGTAGATGTTGCTAAATACAATGAACAGGTTGACTTACAACGCGATACTTGGAATGCTCAAAATGCTCAAGCAATTGAACAATCTAATATTGCATGGCGTAGGTCTGCAAACACCGCAGAAACTGCGGCTATTAATGCAGCTAATCAACAGAATGTTCAAAACGCATATAACTTAACAGCGTTAGAGCAAGCTCAAATCTGGCAGCAATATCGTGATGAAGCATCTTATGTTAGACAATCATATGAAAATGAAGAAAACAGAAAGACACAGCTTTATGCTACAGCTATTGGTAATGAAGCAGGAGCAACTAAAGATAGTAGAACATCAAGCAGTTCTTTAGTTTCTATGGTTAATGGGATTATATAGAGGATAGTACAAATGGGATTAATTAGTAAACTTTTTAAAGGCGTTAAAAAAGTAGTAAAGAAAATAGGTAAAGGTATTAAAAGTGCTTTTAAATCTGTTGGTAAATTTATGGGAAAGCTAGGCATTATTGGTCAAATTGGTTTAGGGCTTTTAATGCCGGGAATTGGTGCAATGTTTGGAAAGTTTGCTGGTGCTTTAATAGGCACTGGCGGCACAGTAGCTACTGCGGCAGGAAACTTTATTAATGCTGCACTAAACATAGGTACTAAAGTAGGTAATGTTTTTAGTAGTATTACAAAAGGCGTTACAAATGTTGTTGGTGAAGTTGTTGGTGCTGCCGCAGATCAACTTGGTTTAGCTAATCCTATAAAAAACTTTACAGGTTCTTTAGGTATTAATAAAGGGAATGGTTGGGACGTATCAGGTAAAGGCTTTAACTCTGTTATGCAAACAGTTTCTGATGCAGGTACTGATCTCTTATCAAAAGGTCAAGACTTGTTTAGCATGGACACACTTACAGGAAAACACGAAAGCGTATCTAAATACTTAAAAGCTAAACGAGATGCTTTAGTTCCTGATCTGCCAAATGTATCAGCCGAAATGGATTCGGTCACTAATGAATTTACAGGTAAACTTATAGAAACGCCAACTGCTGATGTAGGAGTGCCTGAAGTATCAACTACAAATGCTAAAGTAACTGATGTAGCTACTAAACCAAAAAGTTTACTTACTAAAGCTATAGAAGATCCTTTAGGAAGTGCGAGACAAGGAGCAGAGTATGTTTTTGAGAAAGGAGTAACTAAAACAGGTGAAGCATTTACAGAGGCTCTTCCTACTGTGATAACTACTGCGGCACAGAAAGCAGGTGGTGCTTATCCTGATATTGTTAGCAATACAACCTATGGGGCTGTCGCTTCTATGCCTACACCAACGTCTATCGGATCAGGTGATTATGCAGGAGATATTAATTTAAATGCTTACATGGACAACACTAACTACATGAATGCTTCTCCTTATGGACACACAGCAGCTATATATAACTACGGTCAGAGTATGAGAGGAGTAGGCTAATAATGGAAGAAGCATATCTTAAACTACAACAAAAGGGGGGCCGACCTATTGCGGGTCAGTCTTTAACAAACGATCCTGAAAATCCTGCTCCGTTTGAAAAGCAACCAGAATATTCAAGTGTTCACCAAGCTTCTGAAGTATTGTTTGAAAAAATGCTACAAAAAGAAGTATACATCCCGCTGATGCAAGCGGTTGAAAGTGGAACACCTGTTATGGAAATTGTTCAGGTAATCTTGTTTAAAGGTTTTACAGAAGGCAAGTGGAATCCTGACTTGTTAATGATGTTAATTGAGCCTGTTGCATATATGATTATAGCTTTAGCAGAACGCTTAGACATTGACTTTGTAGTTTATGAAGACGAAGAACAAGATGAAATAGAAGACGAACAAAACTTTGGAACTCAGTTTGAAGAGTTAGCAATGCAAAAAATAGCAAAAACTTCTGCTCCTCTTAAAGTTCCTGCTGGTGTAATTAGTAATGAAGTGCTTTCTAAGATTGAAGCTATACCTGAAAATAGTTTAGAAGAAACACAAGAGGAACCAGTACCTGAACCAATGCAGCAACCTGCAAGTTTGTTAGCTGCTGCTCAATAAAAGGATATAATAATGGCGATTGAAAAGATAGGCGAGTCGTTGCTTTCTAATGTACGGCAAAGAAATGATAAAATTGCTCGTCAAAATAGAAAAGCAGAACGTAAAGACGAGTTGAAGGCTTTAGGTATGACTTTAGCTGTGGGTGTTGGTAACAAAATGTTAGCTGATAGAACAGCAGATTTTTTAAACAATGAACAAATTTTAGCTTCTAATGTATTGTTTAAAAATGCTAGTTTAGCTAGGACAAAAGCTGCCGATGAACAAAAAAGAATTGATCAACATAAAGGAACAGCAGTAGACTTTTATAGAGATCAAATGAAACCTGAATTTGAAACACAGTTTAAACTGCAACAAGATCCTGATGAAATAGGAACTAAGTTGTATGAGTCAAAAATGTTTGACGAACTCACAGCATTAGCAACAGCAAGGGCTGACGCACACAAAAACCTTTATGAATCTACTTTAAAAATTAAAGATGCTGACACTGTAAATGCTTCTATAGTAAAAGAAATAACTTCAGCGCGTCCACGAAAAGTAGGAGAGCTTATAACTTCAGGAATTGCAAATTTATTTACTGGGACTTCTAAGCAAGAAAGAGAACAAGCAGCTATACAATCAATTATAAAAAATGATCCTAATAGAGAAAGAACTATTGCGCTTGCAGAAGAGTTTGAAAGAACTGGAAATGCAATTCTTGCTAAAAACTTTTCAGATATGGTTGTTCCTAAAACGTCTGATGAAGAACGATATCAAGAAACAACAGATTATGAAATACAAACATTAAATGATGTTGCATATCTTATAGAAACTACAACGAAAAAAGACAGGCTAGAGCTACGTCCTGATATAGTTTCTAAACCTAAAGCTACAAAGTTCTTTGGAACAAATACTGAGGAAACAAAAGCAAATGTTTTAAAAACATCAAACACAGCTTTTAATTTATCTAAAGAACCTGCACAGCTTTTAACTAGCCCTGCATATGCTGAATTTGTTAAAGCTGTAGGAGATAAAAATATTGTACTAGGAAATATAAAAACTATTGAACAGTACAATACAGTAGCAGAAATTTTACAGACATTTACAGTAGACAACCAAAACTTAAAAGATAAAGAAAGAAGCGATATAGTTAAAGCAATATTAAGTTCCTTTGTATCCAACAGTATTGCTACTCAAGGAATTTTAGCTAAAGGCAGTGATGATGAAGTTGAAGCCGCTGTAGGAAAGATTATAGACCTTGGAAGTGCTTTAAAAGAAACGTACTCTAACTAAGAAAGGATAAGTTATGGATGTTGATGTAAAAAACACAGCCGAAGAAGCAGCCGCTAAAGCTTTAGAAGCTGCTAAAAAAGCTGCTGAAGAATCTGAAACTTTACCAGATCCTATTGCTGTACCCGAACCTGAAGGAAGCATAGCTGCTGATATTGCTAGAGTTTATATGGACACTGGTGAAAACATTGCTTTTTTACCTGCTACTTTAGCTAATATTATTTCTGAAACTATCACAGGTGACAAAGTAGTTTCTGATGACTTTTTAAATTTAGTTCGTAAACAAAGCGTTAATGTAGTTGCTGACCCTTTACGATCATTAGGTTTTGATAAAGCTGCTGACAAATTATATAGTTCTATTTTAACTGAAGAAGGAAAGATTAAACCTACTGAAACTACAACAGGGGCTGTTGCAGAGTTTGTTCCTTATGTAATTGGAGGCTCAAAAGTATATAAAGAATTGGGTGAACGTGGATCAAAGTATGTGAGGGGTATAGCAGCAGGTGCAGCTACTGATGTTGTTTTAAGTGATATTGAAGACGGAACACTTGCTGATGTAGTTGGTGAATATTTTCCAGAGACTCAATCTAATGTTATTATAGATTATATGTCTTCAGATGAAAACGATACTGTCTTAAAAGCAAAAAGTAAAGTGGTGCTGGAAGGTGCAATTCTTGGTGGTACTATTGATCTTGTAATAGCAACTCCTAAAATGTTAAAACATTTAGGTGTTGGAGCTATTGAAAGTGTTAAATATTTAAGTAGAAAAAGTAAGCAGCTATATGGTAAGCCTGTAGAACAATTAGAGTTAGAAGAACAAGCTGATGTAATGTTAGAAGTTTTAGAAGAAGCTAAAATTAATACACAGTTTAAGCAACAAAGTCAGGCAACAGATGTACAACTTACTGAAACTCCTGAAGGTTCAGCACAGGTGGCATTGCAGAATTCTAGCAAGTTACACAGATTCGTGAATAGATTTTTTACAACGCGAGGATATTTCACGCCTAAAGGATATAACGCTTTTGAAGATTCAGAATATGCTAAAAGACAAACTATTGCTAAAGCAGAAAACATTGCATTAAGACTTCAGCAATCTATAGATGAAATGGCTGAGTCTACTGATCAAGAAGAAGTAATTGAAACTATAAATAAACTTTTTACTCAAGATTTAAAATGGTTAAAAGGTACTAAAGAAGATAAGATTATTGATCTTGCAGACAAATATAATTTAACTGATGTTCAAGCAGAAGAGTTTTTGAATGCTAGAGAATTAATTGATGATATGTCTAATGAACTTATAGGCTCTACTTCTGTTAGTGATTCTTTAAAAGAAACAATTCAAGAAAACGTAGGAGAATATATCCGAAGATCTTACCGTCTTTTTGAAGATTCGGGATATGTTCCAACTCCTGAAGTTCAAAAAGATGCAACAGATTATATTTATAGAAATATTTTAGACAACAAGCCAGATATTTCTGAAGCTTTTGCTTATCAAGAAGCTGTTGATACTGTAAAAGAAATTTTAAAGCAGGGCGACCAAGCAGAATTTTCTGATTATTTTAGTAATCTTAAAAAGATAAATAAAGATATACTAAAGAAACAAGAAACTATACCTTTAGAAATTAGAAGGTTGATGGGCGAAGTTGAACAACCTTCTGAAAATATTATCTTAACTGTTTCAAAAATGACAAACCTTGTAAACAGTACAAAGTTTTACAACAACTTAGAGCAGCTAGGTCATTCTGGTGGATATATATTTAGAAAAGGTGAGCCTCGTCCAGAAGGGTACGACACAAAAATAACAGGGACTAACTCTAAACTAGATGGTCAATTTACAACTACTGAAATATTTGACGAGCTTCAAAATAACACTTCTCACTTTTTTACAAACGGGGGTTCAAAATATTATAAAGAGTTTTTAAGTTTAAAAGGACAAGCGCAAAAATTAAAAACTGTTTACAGCCACATGACACATCTTCGTAACTTTACAGGCGGTATGCAGTTTGGTTTTGCTAATGGAGTAAATCCTTTTGGTGGAGGAGCAAACGAAACTAGAAAAGTTTTAATGGATTCTATTTTAAAACGTGGAGATAAATCATTTAATAACACGTATGAAAAATACTTACGACTAGGAATTATTAATACTAACGTCAGAGTAAATGAGTTTAGAGCAATTTTAGAATCTGGATATGAAACAAATATAGACGGCTTTCAAAAGAAAGTAGCTTCCAGCTTAGATAAGATAGGTTTAACTAAAAATAGGCGCGAGATTCTTGACAATATTTATGTTGCAACAGATGATTTTTATAAAATAAATTATTTTAATCAAGAGTTAAGCTTGCTTCAAAAAGCATATCCTGATGTGGCCCCAGACGTTTTAGAAGAGCAAGCTGCAAACATTGTTCGTAATACAATGCCGAACTATGATCGTGTTCCTAAAGGCGTAAAATCTTTAAGGGAGCTTCCTATCGGTAGTTTTTTCTCATTCCCCGCAGAAATAATTAGAACTTCTGCCCACATCGTTAGGCAATCAGCTAAAGAAATGCAATCTACTAATCCTCTTATACGAGACAGGGGATTAAAAAGAATGGCAGGATTTACTGTTACGACAATGGCGTTTGATCAAATAGCCGACATGTCTGCAAAACTAGCAGGGTTTAACGAAGAAGAACAGAAGGCTATTGCAATATTGAGCGAAACTCCTTGGTCAAATACTGCTCCGCGCAATATTGTAAAAATAGACGGTAAGATATACACCAACGATACGCAATACATTGACTCGTACAGTCCTTTAAAAGATCCTTTACGTTCTGCTGCTTACGCATGGAGCAAAGGAGAAATAAACGAAGACGAGTTTGAAATAAGAGTTTTAGATTCTACTGTGGCTTTCGCTTATAGCTTTTTTAAACCATATATTGATGAAGCTATTTTAACGTCTGCTATTACAGATGTAACTTTAGCTGCTTTAAATGAAGATGGAAGAACTCCTAACGGTAAAGAAATATTTACCCCCGGTCTTACTGTTGCAGAAAAATCTGCAAATGTTCTTCAACATTTAGGAAAAACTTTAGTTCCCGGATCTGTGTTAAGTATTAAAAGTTTAGTAGACACGATGGATGAAAAACCAAATAGAACTACAGGTAAGACTAAATCTAAACCTGCTGAACTTGTTGCAAACACGACAGGAGTAAAGTTTGAAGAAGTAGATATTGAAAGGGCTATTAAGTTCGCTGTTTCTGATTTTAAAAGAGACTCTAGTTTGTCTATAACTACAGGAATAAACTTTGAACGCGATTCTAATGAAGTTATTAAAAGATATAAGCAACAACAAAAAGTTCGTTTAAAGTCTTATAAAGATCTTTATAGAACTTTAAAAGCTGCTGAATATATTATAGGTGAAAATGAAATGTATAGTTTTGCTTTAGAAAACGGACTAAGCAGAAAAGATTTAGCCGCTATAAGCATGGGATATTTTAAACCTAGCCGACCACCGCAACAAAGCACTGTGGCGTTAGAAGAAAAAACTCCTAATGTAACAAGCACAAAGCAAGCAATTAATGTTTCAGAAGAGCTTGAACAAGTATTCCTAGATTTCTGGGATGTGAAGCTTAACAATCCTATTACGGGTGAAAAGAAAAGCGATCAAGAAAGACTTCAAAAAGTTATGGGTGGTGTCGTAGACAAGCTTGTGCCTAATGCTCCTGAAAATCCTTCAGATAGAATTAATAAGGTTACAGGGATGCCATATAATTTAGAGGCGGGTGCAGCTTATTTAGAAGAGTCTGATCCTATTAGGTCTTTAGTTATGGCTGCTGGAGGAAGAGTACGTAAAAGCAGTGGCGGTGAGATGGTGGCTAACCTTGTAGGCATTTCTAAAAAAGATCTTGAGTGGGCTAAAAGTCAAGACAAGCGTTATAGCAAAGCTGAAGAACTGGACGGTAAAGGAGATGCAGCCCGTCACCTTGCTTTAGGTTGGATTACTCAAAGAGCAGAGAACCCTGATCTAGCATTGAAGGCTGCAAACTTCCGCGAAAACTTGAGCCTTAGACGTTTAGATAAGCCAATGGATCAGCACAACAACAATCTAGGGGCTACTATCAAAGCTAATACTTTCAAAGAAGCAGAAGCTCAGATAGATAAACTCATTGCTGACAAAGAAGCTATGTACATGACACCCTCAGAAAGTGATCAAATGCGTGGGTATAGTAAAGGCAGTCTTGTTGCCAAGATGTTTTTTGCACCTAAAAAACCATCAGGGCTGTACAGTGCCGCAGAAAAAGCTTCTCAAAAACTTGAAGGTTCTAAGCCCAGAGAAGGACAAGCATTTTTAAATGAAATTAAAAAAGACCCAAATGTTACTGATGAAGAATTAAAGTGGACAAAAGCTAATGAAAGGTTTGCTAACGATAAGAAGGTAACAAAAGAAGAAGTTCAGGAATTTTTTAAAGAAAATGATTTTGATTTTGATGTTGCAGTAGGACGCTCTGATGTTGATAGACCAGATGCAGATTTTAAAGTTCAGTCTGAACATTTAAATTATTCATTTGAAGGTGAGAATACTCAAAATTATCGTGAACTTGTACTTTCTATTCCAGACAAATATAAAAAAGTAGACCTTGATTTTGAACATAGGGATCACCATCCGCAAGCTAAAAATCAATTTGCTCATGTTCGTTTATCTGATATACAGCAAACTGATGATGCGTTTAATACAACTTTATTGGTTGATGAAATACAATCAGACGCACATCAAGGAGCAACTGGAAAAAGCGGAAAAGGCTACTATACTATAGAAGATCAAAAACTATTAAATGAAAAGAAAAAAGAAGTAACTTATACAGAAAACTTTATTAAGCTCGACAATGAAAGAGACAATCTTATAGATAAGCTTGATCAAATAGACGACATGATAGATGATGGAATTATAACAGAAGCAGAATATATACAAAGACGAGATACTTATAACAAACAAATAGGTGAAATTAATAACACTTTAAGCAATTTAGGAGATACCCAAGCTAAAGAAGATGAATTTATAGATTTAGTAATGGAGCTTGAAGACAAAACTCCAGAGCTTCCGCTGAAACAAGGAAAGCAATGGGGTGCTGCGGGTCTACGCCAAGCTATGAAAGTAGCGGCAGAAGAAGGCTATGATCAAGTTGCTTTGACTACTGGTCAACTACAAGCTATAAGAAATAATAAGATAGGTAATATTAAAGAAGCTTTATTGTTTAAAAAACAAGACATAAAAACTGGAGAGCCTAGAGGTTGGGCAATACAAGGTGTTAATACAAGTGATGAGTTTAATGATTTTTTAGTTGTCTTTGATACTTTTGAAGAAGCTGTTCAAAAACTACCTAAAGTTCTTGGAAAAGAAAATGCAGAAAAATTACTTGCTTCAACCCCTGATGATGCGGGAGAATATGCACTTAAACAGCCAATGACCATGAAGATGGGTGGTCAGAAGTACATAGATTTTTATGATGGTACTTTACAAAAAATATGGAAACGAGACTTTGCTGACAAATACGATGTTGATATTGAGATGATTAAATATAATCAAGGAGATAAAACTGTAGAACTTCCAACTCTTAAAATAACTGATAAGATGCGAGAAGATATTCTTAAAGGTTTAAAAATGTTTGTATCAGGTGGACTCGTAGAAGAAACACTACACAATTTAAAAGGAGCAAGGACAGCTAATGACTGAGGAAATAAAGTTTAAGTATTTTAAACTAAGTGATTTTAATTGCCAAGAAACAGGCAAGAATGAAATGGATGTTGCTTTTATTAGAAAGCTAGACCACTTGAGAGATGTTTGTGGTTTTCCTTTTATTGTTACAAGCGGCTATAGAGATCTTCAACACAGCGCGGAAAGACATAAACCCAATGGTGGTGGAACACACACTAGGGGGATTGCCGCTGATATTGCAGTAAATGGAGGTAGGCAGCGTATGCAGATCGTGCGTCATGCCTGTGCTTTGGGTTTTGTAGGCATAGGCATAGCTAAAGGTTTTGTACACGTTGATATGCGAGATGATCATAAACCTGTTATGTGGTGTTATTAAGGAGATAGACTTATGTTGCAATCATTGATTGGGCCAGTTACCGGACTGTTAGATAAATTTATAGAGGATAAAGACAAGAAGAATGCCATCGCATTTGAACTTGCTACAATGGCTGAAAGACACGCGCAGGAGCTTGCGAAAGGCCAGCTTGAAGTTAATAAGACTGAAGCGGCACATAAGTCGCTATTCGTCAGCGGTTGGCGACCCGCTGTGGGGTGGGTGGCTGTACTTGGTATGGCGAGTAACTTCTTGGTTATACCAATGGCAAATTTCACGCTGGCTCTTTTTGAGTCTACGGTCAGTGTTCCAGTCCTTGATTTAAGTCAAATGATGCCAGTGATACTTGGTATGCTAGGGCTTACTGCTTCAAGAACCGTTGAAAAGGTTCAAGGCGTACAAAGGGATAAATAATATGGCAGCTAAAAAGAAATCTAAAGTTAATGAGGCAGGAAACTATACAAAACCTGCTATGCGTAAACGTCTTTTTAACAAGATAAAAGCAGGAAGCAAGGGCGGTAAAGCGGGCCAGTGGTCAGCACGTAAAGCTCAAATGTTAGCTAAAGAATATAAAGCAGCGGGAGGAGGTTACAAATGAAAGGTGTAAAGCACTATAAGAAAGATGGTACATTACATACTGGAGGCACTCACAAAATGCCTAACGGTTCTCTCCACTCAGGAAAAACGCATGGTAAAACAAGTGTAAAGTTATTTCATTTTAAAGAGTTGTCTGATGCAGCTAAGAAAAACGCAAGGAAGAGAAACTAATGGGCCTTAAAAAAACACAGAAGTCTTTGAAGAAATGGACAAAGCAGAAATGGACTACGCCTTCTGGAAAGCCTAGTGGTACAACAGGCGAGGTGTATGCACCCGCTAAAGCTATTAAGAAGTTAAAGTCTACAGCAGCAGGTAAGAAGAAACTAGCGGCTGCTAATAAGAAAAAAAGAGAAGCTACTGCCAAGGGTAAACAACACGCTCAACATGGTTTACATAAAGGAAAAAGAAGATGAGAGAAGATTACAAGAAAGGCGGTAAGGCTAAAAAGAAAGATTCTCGTTTAACTAAAGCAGGAGTAAGTGGTTATAACAACCCCAAGCGTACACCGAATCACCCGAAGAAAAGCCATGTTGTTGTTGCGAAGGAAGGCGACAAAATCAAAACTATTCGTTTCGGAGAGCAAGGAGCAAAAACAGCAGGGAAACCTAAAGCTGGAGAATCAGAAGCAATGAAAAAGAAACGCGCAAGTTTTAAAGCGCGTCATGCTAGGAACATAAAGAAAGGTAAAATGTCTGCTGCTTACTGGGCAGACCGTGAGAAGTGGTAGTCTGCTTTTAACCTTTGTGATTCAAAGCATTAAGTTCTGCTTCAAGAAAAGCATGTAAAACATCCAGTTTTGGTTTCGTAAGATGTACAATGTTTCTTATAGTTTCCAATTCTTCACCTTTGAAAGCTTTATGTAGATCCTCTGGGGGGATGCCGCACATTTCTGTAACGACACTCCCCTTAGAGTCTATAAGTATTTTAAAACCCAATACAGTGGCTTCTTGAGGCTTAGACAATTTCACAAGCCCCACCTGTACAAGCTAGTTCTTGAGAGCCTATTGTATTATCTTCTTTTTCAAACATACCTAAGTCTTCCCAATTAACATCTACAGGCATTGAGGAAAGCAACTCTTTATACTGAGCTTTATCAATGTCTTCATATGGAGCTTGTTGATATACATGATCACTAACTGGCAAAAGACTAATCCCGCTGCACAAATCAAAGTTATTCCATATCCACTGTGCCACTTCCAAGAATTCATCGTCTGTATAATAAACAGTAATGCTTGGTTTATGCTCACACCAGTGATTTTGGTAGGCTTTCCAGAGTTCTAGCTGCTGCATTGCACCTACGTCAGCAACAGTTACGCTTTCTTTTGGGGCAGCAACTGGGAAACTAAACACTGAGGAACTAGGTGACATCACATCTTGTTCTACGGGGAATCCTTTTTCTTCCATGAAGACTGCAAGCGGGTCTTTCTTGTCGCTACGTACTCTCCGAATGTAATACTGAGAGAACCTTGGATGAATGCCAGAAGCAGAATCAACAAGCTGAGAAACAGTACCACTTGGCTTAACACATGTAATAGCCGCAGACTGATTAATGCCAAGCTTCTCAGCCCATTTCTTGTTAGTTTTAATAGCGACATCTCTAATTCCCTCTAGCCAAGAAGCTAACATCGGTGAACCATCAGAGCGACTGGTTATCGCGTGATCCATAATACCTGTCATGCTAACGCCTAGCAACGCCTCTTCCTCTGTGTTCTTTTTCCAACAGTTACGCAGGTAACGGAAGTCAGTCAGTGTAGCCTGTAGCGTACCAATAATTGCCGCCATCTCTGACTTAGCCTTCAGTGTCTCTAACGTATCGTCAGCACGTACAACAATTTCTGAAAGATTACAGAACTGATTACTACGCAAGATAATCTCAGAGCAGGGATTAGTGCCAAAGTCCTGTTCACTGTCACGCCTACCGTTACGCGCTGCAATCTTTTGTGCGGCTACACGGCTAAAGATACCACGCTCACCAGCTTTTGACTCATACATTGTCTGCATTTCATTTAGAAACGCTTCAAAGTCTGGCTTCTCAGTATACGCTACGCTGTTGTTTGCTAAAGCCCTGTGTCCTTCAGTACGCCACCAGTCTCCTGACTTAGCTTTAGCCATGCGTTGATCAGAGAGATTAGAAAGACTAATCAATGCAGAACGTCTTACTCCTCCAACAACTACAATGTCAGCAATTTTACATACAATATCGTGACACTCAATAGACGTTAGCTTTCGTCCATGTGCTTTTTGAAATACTTCAATACAAAAGTTAAATAAATCTATTAAGGGTTCTGGGCCAGAAGCACGACCACCAAAAGTTTTTAGTCTTTCACCTGCACCTCTTACTTTAGTTACATCCCACTTTGGTATTTTACCTGCATAAAGCATAGCAATAAGTTCACGGAAAGCTGAAGCCCATCCAATCTTACTATCAGCAACTACAATAATACTATCTGTTTCATGGAAAGTTTCTGCTATCTCAGGCAGTTTAGAAATAAAGTTACGCTCAACACTAAACCCTACGCCTGTACCACACATAAGAACATACATTAATTCATCAAAACTTCTGGGAGAATCAATGTGTAGGTAACTACAATTAAATCCAGCTACATTATCTTTATCTAAAGCTATACCTGCTGTCATCATACAGCGCATAGATGGCATTACTTCTAAATTATAAATAGAATTAAAAAGCTTGAGTGCTGTTTTATCATCTATCTGTCCACGATCTTTCCAAAAGTCTACATACCTGTTGACTGTCTCATCCCAACGCTCTCGTCTGCTCTCGTCTGGAAGCCAACGTGCGTACCTGCTCTTGTGTATAAACTGTTGATACTGATCCATAATTTTATATATCCTTAAATGTAATTGCTTTGAAGCATTGTAAGTAAAAGCCTGTTATCTCATCTCTCTCTTGCCAGAGAATTAAAGATGGAACATAGACCGGTGAGATAATTAAATATAGAATACCAAGACCAAAGTATTTAAGTTTCTTTTTCATTACTATTCCTTTTGCGCCTAGAATAAACTGTCAGCGACAAGCTAAAACATAGCCATTGCAACACTATGTCTGTATTTTCCCAAGGCTTAAAACTACCGCCATTTGTAAAAAGGTTAGGCAGCCAAAACCACCAGTTGCGGCCAAAACGCGGCCTGCTTTTAGCGTCTAGCTCCCACTGTTCAAACTCAACGCCTTTACTGCTGCCAGCAACAATTAGGTT
>Ga0209092_10002716_pt1 | contig 15992 bp, 10 predicted proteins | sample FraStrMetagenome_FD_187446 | JGI IMG/M metagenome (GOLD analysis project Ga0209092, IMG submission 187446) | Marine eukaryotic phytoplankton communities from Arctic Ocean - Fram Strait ARC3M Metagenome (SPAdes) (version 2) | ecosystem: Environmental > Aquatic > Marine > Oceanic | place: Fram...
GAAACATGCCTTGCAAAATATTAAATAAATAAATAAACGCTTACCCATGGTCAGCAAATCCAACCATTAGATTCATTTCGCGCTGACTCATAAATTCACTGCCAAAAATCAATACTTCATTGCGAAAGCGACTTATCTCGATTAAACATCTATGAAAATATCTTTCTCCGTCCTCGAACGAACAGCTGCATTTCTTTAGGGCTTGATTTTGCTCCTTTGTGGCAAATGGAAGTTGCAAAAGATGGAACATGATTCGGGACTGAGAAGGGACAGACCATCTGGTGCTTGAAAAGCCATGTCGCTTAAGCATTTTAAACAAATCAACTAAAGCACGTTGCTTCACTGGTTTTGGTGTATTCTTCTGTCGCAAATTCTTTAGACGGTCAAATATGTCATCGCACAAGCCTTCCGCTTCAACCGATCCTCTCGCCGCCCACGAATCTCCGTGGCATAATTTATCTACTATTTCTTTTGCCTTTTTCGATTTACCACGCATACCTGACAAGTACTTCCAGCAACTAAAAATGATAGAAGCCTCCTTCCCTACAAATTCATGCATGTGCATTTTACATGAATCATTCTGCCTAATCGTTGTCTTTAATGTTTCAATGTCCTCGATTTCTGGGAACAATATTTTGTTGGAAGGCATGCTCGTCGTAGGTTTTCGATCGATGTTTTCACTACTTTGGCGAACACCTTGTATGAAATCTTTTTCTAATACCTTGTTTACTCTGATCTGCAAAACTTCTTCGTACTGTATGAAAGAATTGTTAAAACAAGCTCAAGTAATTTTAGCTCCATCAACGCAGAAGTACATACTTACCTCCTTGAGTAAATTCATAAGTTTCATGTGACTTTTTTCTGTCGATTCAGCAAGCGCGTAATAAGATTGTTCGTCCCACTTAGCCAATTTGACCTCGTTGGTCAAACGCATCTCAAGTGGTTCCCTGCCTCGCTCTTTGATTTGTTTCACTTTAGGTAACAAAAAAGAGTAATGTTTCCAAAAAGACATTAACATTCGTCCAAACTTCAACATTGTCCGTTTGTTCGGCAGACTTTCACAACCTTTGGCATGCAATACCACTTGATTTGCAAACGAAAAGATGTATTGTAGTCGAGTTTCAAATTCCCCAATGGTGGAGCTGAGTAAAAATGTATCGAAAAGCTGCATAAGCTTTTCAAGATAATCGTTTGACTCTTGAACTAAAGACGAGGGCTTCCCATCTTTTTCTTTCTCATCATGACGTTCTAAACCTTTCCATACCCATTTGGTGCATAAGTCCGACATAGTTTGATCAAGCGAATCGTTGAGCCAGATGAGAGAATAAAGTTTTAACCAGTAACGTTGTGCGCGATCACTATGTTTTCTTTCGATTATATTCAATAACGACTTCCAGCTTGATAACTCTAATTTCCTCCACCGTGCAACTAACGTGCTTACGCTTTTTAGAGGAGGACCAAGCTTCACACGCTCACTTGCATATTGTTCCCATTCTTGAGACTTCCTCAAGATTAATTCTAAACCTGAGAGAACCTTCCCAACGGAAGTATTTGAAAGATCAAGTCTTCTCACTTTTTCGATAATCTTACAAACGGAAATAAGTATATCATTGCCAGGAAAAGCCCTAAGAAGTTGATTGAGTCGTAAAAGTAAATCGGACAAACAAGTCTCTGCCTTCAAGCACTCTTCTGGATTTGGATGATAATGAAAATCAGGCTCATCTATTTTTCGGTGCAGTCTTGACGTAAAGGAACTCCCATTCATACTATTTGCTGACAAAGAGATTGCAAGCATATGAAATCCCATGAAATCTCGTTCATCGACTTCGTTGGTAAACCCATCTGAATTCGTGTAAGCTGAGGCTGCGTCGTAATTCCATAAAAATGCTCTCATTCTACAACAATCGTCCGCTCGAGGAATATGTTCATGAAATATCACTTTGTGTGCTTCAACAAGTAGACTTATGTGACTATCTGTCAAATTTAATAGAGTCTCATGCACAAAGTAAGCGTCTGTTTCTATTTCATCTTGGTTCTGGTTTTCCATAGAATCCATAGCTTGAATGAACTCTACAGCATGATCTGGGAAATGTTCTCGCATTTTTCTTAAATCTTTTTCTTCTTCAGTTTCATTTATAACCTCTTCTCTTTCATTGAGATATCTTTCATCATCTATATCACTTTGCTGAAGCCTCTTCCAACCCAGTATTATCTTATCAAAGACTTTTCGAACTAACAATAACGTCAACTCGTCTAAACTCTGATTGACCCTTGCGAACAATTCTACTTTTGCTACAGAAGCAAACATTGAGGAGACGCCTTCACGACATTCTTTCAATTTTTCGCTTTCAAGAATGGTGTAAGGCCGAATTGGAAAGGATAAAAGAGAAGATAAAGTATTGTTTCCACAAGAAGAGTTAGCTTTCTTCTTATTAACTCTTTTCATCTCATTTAGACCCAATTGTATATTTCGTATGGCAACAACAAAAGGGACATACACGTCTTCGTATTCTCTGTATCGATCAATGATACGTGTAATGAACGCACATACAGTTTCTTGCCAATTTTGCTCGTTTGCTAAAACAAAATCAAGATTAGCATCGAAAGATTTTACCAACTTCAAAATTGTTTGTAAGCTTCCAATGGTCGACGTGAATTTCACAAGTTCCTTGAAAAGTTGAGGAAATGGCTTCGACTTTAGTGGACGTTCAACAACTTTCTTCTCTTGCTTCTCCTTTTTTGCAATTGAATGAGAAGTTTGGTCAAGAAGAAAGGAAATATGGTCGTCTCGCACAAAGTCATCCCCTGCATATGCTCTGGATTCCCACTGATAAACAGATAATTGTAATCCAAGGTGAGATATATAGTTTTTCCATTGATTAACTTTTGCTGCTGGTTTTTTCGTAGGATCCACCGGGCTTGACGGCAAAAGAAGTTGCAATTGTAGTACACCACAAAAGACCCATGCACGAGCAAGATTCATACTATAGCTAGTTTCTTTGGAATCAAAATTTTTTGTTAAGGCTTCAAGAAGAGGATAAACGACTCCATTCAAGAGAGACACAAAGCGTACTTCTTGACAATCTCGAAGAAGATCCTTCATATCTTCAAGCCTATTTGTCGACTTTTGTAGCGCCATATCATTGAGCATTGTTATCAGTAACCGCGATGATGACGAATTGGTGAAGTCGGTTTTCAAAGAATGAATGATATTTGAGAACTGGTAAATAAGTACTTGACTCATCGATAAATTTTGTGACGCTGTTCTTCTTGTGCCAAGATGACTAATTATTGACTTTGCTTGCACGTATCGAACATGAAAATTCTCTAGAGTCCACCTTGAAACTCTAATTGATGAGCGACCATAAAGTCGTAGCAACAGTTGGCTTCGAACCGGCTGTCGAAGCCTCAACGGACCATCATGTTTAAAGTTGTTTATACCCACACGAATATCTCGAACATTCAAATCGGAATTAGAATCCTTCCAGAGACTGGGGCTTGTAATAGCTGGACAAATACGGTCAATGTCAACAAAGCTATTGCACCATAAATGGAAAGAAAGGTATGAAAACATGAGTGGTAACATATTTTTGATCAAAGACCGCATGCTTGAGTTTGAGATCGAGTCACTTTCAAGTGCCCACAAAAGTGTTTGATAAGGTCGCAGTGAATGTGGAGACCACATGCTTTTCTCTAGTGCAGTAAAAAGAAATTCTCGGATATGCGGAATGTACTTTCGAAGATCTGTCTTTAGCTCGAATGAATCCTCTTGAAGATATCTCGAACTAGCAGAGCAAAGGATTTGCATTAATTCAATTTCTTCATATACCAGAGATACTTCCACTAGTTGCGATGTTTGGACATAAGCCCACTTTGTCAAAAGCCCTTGTACAAAATTATCCGCCGATGCCACGTTAGGACGTAGCTTCCTAATTTCATCTAAATTGAGCTGATTATTAGCTGTTGAGTCTCTTGTATCGAGGGTTACAACTCTCAAAGAGCACAAAAATCGTTCTTTCTCCGCATTAACCTTCTCAGATAGTTGCTCTTGAACTTGAATTATATTGTATTTTTTATTCGTTTGATTCATCGGTATCACGTCATCAATATCGAGCTCATCTGTGCATGCCCATTGAGTCATGCACAATGCTCCCAGTATGTTGCGCTTAGTTTCGCTATCAACATATAAATGTTGATGCTGCATAGAGACTAAAGTTTCTAGATCGAATACAGAGCGTTGAGGATTTAGAAAATCTGTGATGACACAGCCGTTTTGAGCTAAATTCTAAGAAATACAAAATCGAAAGGATTTAGAAATTAATCGACGATGACTGTATATTGTTGAAACCTCACCTCCAGTTTATGTCGCGCCTCCCAGTATTTTGCTTTAAACGGAACTTTAGGGTGCCCTCCTTTCTTCCATAAAATATCAGAAGAAGTCGAAAGTACACCTGTTAAGCTCCGCAAGCGCTCTTGAAAGGCTTCGAAGACAAGCTGTGTTCGTTTACAAGATCCGTCCTCATCGAATCTGACATGCACCTTGTGAAACTTTGTCCACACTTTGTTAAACCAGCGCAAATGAACGAAGAATCCCTCCTCATCGAAGTTGAGAAAGGAAGATGAATTTCTTGGTGGAACAAATGATGCGTTGCGCAAAAATGACCAAAACTTGTCTCTCTGCAAAATCAAATGTTTCAATAGAGACACGTCAACGTTTGCAATCGCGTTAAAACAACTCGATGACCAGTAGGAAATAAGATTGTCAAGGGCCTCGAAAAGATGAAAAAGAAAAGGAGTTATTTCGCAAGTAAAATTGCGGCAGTCTGCGATACCTTTGGCAATCATATAAGACACCTCAATCACACTTGGAAATGATCCATCCCATTTGCCATATTTCAGCTGATGAAAGGTAGCAACTTCTTCAACTCTTTGTGCGACACGGTTTAACATAGTATTGGAAATCTCCGTCCGCTCTATTGATTTTAAGTACTCTAAAACTCCCTTGGCAAGTGGTAAATGCTTTTTTGATATTATTGAAAGGTAATAAATGCACAAATCTCTATCCACCTTCACCGAAGACTTCAAAAAGTTGCCAAGAGATAAGTTTAGTAAAGACCGGTGAAAGCTGTAACTTTTCATGCGATATTCCTCAAATTTATCGTAGATACTCGTCGAGTCCAAAGGCAAACACGAATTCAAAAACAAAAATCCGTCTGGAAGTTTTCCAATTTTTTCCCAAGTGATAACCAACTCTAGAACTCTGGCGTTCAGTAAGATTTGAGCGTGAAGAGGATAGTGAACTCTCATTGGCCAGAACCGCACGTGTCGAAATAGAATATCGGATTCAGATGCTGGTGCAATAAAAAGATTATTGAGCTCGTTCACGTATTCAGTCGTACCATAGACTAGATTCTGGGCCACGCTTAAGGCGAAATCAATTTGATACCCAAAAGCCAAAAGGCTCATTGAGATTTCAGCCACCCTTTGAATAGAAAATTTAGAAACAAATTCATCGTTAACGCTCTTTACAAGTTCGACTTCTCCTTGATATTTCAACAATATTTTTTTAGCTGTTGACACTAGTCCTACCCCTAATCTCTGCAGGCAATTAATTGAGTCTAAGGTGGAACTTGTTATTCGGAAGGAATTGACATTTTTTTCAGTGTCTACTGCTTCTTCGCTGCCCCCTTCGCTCAAAAGACATACTTCAATACATCTGTTACGCATGGCTCTAGAAACATCCCCTAAAGAGGGCTTCATGGAAAGAAATAGCCTGAAATTTGGATGAGGTTTTATGATCCTAGCACCGGACGCATTATCGTCACCAAAAGCTCCGCATTCTGTGAGAATAAGCTCACCACCAACTTCCATCAAAGGGTTTAAGCGATCCAAAACAGATGATGTACATAAGTTTGCGTTCTCGAGATGTAGCCAGTGACCTTTTAGCATGGAATTCACTAAGATACCGTCTACCCAACGAAAAACGCCACCTCCGTCAATGGAATTAACTTTTCTTTCTCGCAAACGCTCGAATAAATTGACTACATCGGCCACTCTCTTCTTCGCAAACGTACCAAAGTGCTCACATATAGTTGTGGCGTTCTTAAATAATTCAATAAGATCGTAAGTTATGGCTGACTCTTCAACGAACCTACTTGGATTGTCTGAATTTCGTTGTGACCGAAGTTCTGTAAATAGATTGTACATATTTATAATCTTTCCTAAAAGATGTAGCTGATCATTGTTGTTAACTAAACACCTGCATGATCCTCGATATAACGAGGCAATTCCCTGCTCAAGAAATCTATTCCATTCTTCACAATCTATCTGCTCAAATGATCCAAGTAAATCTGATACATCAGAAGAAGGTGTAAGTGGCATCTCCTCCAAGGTAATGTTCATAGATTCACTCAAAACTCGAAGAATTGTGCTTTTACCACTTGATGTACCTCCAACAAGAAGACAAGGCCAGTTCATATTCACGCATCGTGCTACAGTCTCCATTGGTCGCTGCAGAGTCCTTAGAATATCAGGTTCTGTTCTCTGGAATGCTCCACCAAAATAAGAATCAGTTTCGTTTGAAAGATGCCGCGGGGATTTGACATTTCCGATCTGAATAAAGTGATGGAAAATATTAAAATCGTATGATATGGGTGGAATGTCAGTTAGAAAAAAGGTTCGAAATTTTTTTCGCGCCATTTCTCTGTCGACTTTGGAACGGAATCTATCAACGAATATAGCATCAACGAAGTGAGCTGCTCCTTCGGTACCGGTTTGACTCTCGGTAACCATTAATTCGCACCACCTAAAAACATCACGTAAGTTGAACTCCCAGGGACTTCCAAGCTGACCAAACAATCGCCTGCTAGTGATGTCCTCCTGTAATGAATTAGTGAAAGAAACCATCTTATCGACGACATCAGTCTCGATGGAAGGAAAACTAACTGCGACAATCGAAGACAAATCGTCTTTTAGCAAAGCGTCCACATAGACTTTCGTAAAGCGATTAAGAAACGACTTTGGTAAGCCTTTACGACCACCGCCCTAATATAATGAAAAGTAATGAGACGACGATCATTTAGAAGAAACCTTAATTCCATGTGCCTTACTTGCGCTAAAGGATTCTGAGCAGCGAATACTCGAAAGGAATCTGGGCAATCAAATGTCTGGCCCAATTCAGGGACAAAAACCTGCGCTCTGTGATCAAAACAACTATTGAGCCCCTCCAAAACTGTTTGTGACGCTAAATTTAATTCATCCAATAAAACCCAATCACCGCGTTTAAGTGCCTTCAAAAAAACTCCATCACACCAGCTAAACATCGAGCCATCCGCCCCAGCGCTTTCATCTACAACAGGGAGATCACTACCCATTAAGTCGCTTATATCCGTCTGTTCAGAAAGATTTATTCGCACCAAATTATGCCCGGACACTCGTGCCAATGCCGAAATCAAACTTGTCTTTCCCACACCTGGGCTTCCTTCGAGGAGGATTGGCTTCTTTAGTTGCATTGCGCGGAGAACTCGCCTCAAATTCACACATGTTGTAGGCGCCTTCAAGTTAAAGTTGAGCGAGCTTGGAATGGGTTCATTTCCAGTTCGAATGAGGAAGGGTTTGATTCCAAACACACCCTGAGACGTGATAAATGACTTTTCGATATCAAAACTTTCATCTACAAACCCAACTAAACTTTCTTCTCTAAATTTGTCGGGAACTAGGCCAATCAAATACAATTTGGCTTTGCTACGGGTATTCTTTGCATCGTCGCTAGACAAACCAGTACCGAGACCAAGACCGTCCAAATGCATTAACGAAGCTCCGTGTAGGAATGCGGACCAAATACCAACAGTGCCTAATCCTCCATAGTCAATGATAAAATTAGCCCATCCAAGGATATCTCGAAGAGAGAGAACAAAATCACTCCATATTCTAGACGATGATTTTTCGCCGCATACGGTATCGTTAAACCATTCTACATAACTAAGCATTGGATTACAAAGTTGGAGAAATATGCTATCACTGGTTCGTTCAAACGCAAGTTTAAGAACCATATAAATGTCGTCCCTATCTGTGATAGCTGGGATCCAGATTTCCGTAAACCGACTTCGTAGAGCAGGAGATAGTTCTCGCTTTCCGAAATCGCCACCTAAAAATTATACGTGAAACTATTTGAACTTCATTACGCGAACACAAATTATCACATTTTCGCCACTTACCAGGATTCATTGTTGCAAATAACCTAAAATCATTGTGAGCAACAATTTCGTTTTCAATATTTTCGTCTGCATCCATACCCCCCTTTTCAGCAAGTACAAGCATTCGAGCTGGTTCAAGAACAGAGTTAAGTCGCTCCAAAACAGCGTCCTCTGCCAGGCTCAATTCATCGATAAGTAAAAATTTTCCTTTTTTCATTGATGTTACAAGAGGACCATCGACCCACTCAAAAAGAGCTTTTGACCGTTTATAATACGATTTAATATTTTCAATGGCATGCTGCACGTCTACTTCTGAGTCTAGTTTCCTTCTTTTTCTTTTCTGTTCCATATCGTTGACGACGTTTTCACTAGAAAGTTTTGAATAACTTTTATCAAAAGCTTCTGCAAATGCAAGTATTTGGGAGGAAGCATCACTCGGAGTCAATGATGATGCCGCAAACAAAATGCTCAAGTCACAATCATCTTGGATAGAGGAGACGAGGAAACCAGGAATATTTTCTGGAGGAAGTAGGTCTCCGCTGACACCCAGTAACTTTTTCGCTTCAGTAACCATATTGAGAACAATTTTATTACGTTCTCGAAGGGGCCTCAACCCACCGATAAAATCACTTGTTTCTGTATGCGCATGACAATTTATAATTTCTAGATCTTTTTCCAATATTTTGGTTAAAAGTTGTACCACGGTAGTTTTGCCACAACCAGTTTCGCCTGATCACAAAGTGAGTCACAAGATATCATATGATGAAAGAAAAATCATGGACTCACCAACCAGTAAAACAGGTTCTTTCTGATCAATACAACGTTTGACAAGGTGCACCAACCTTAACATAGCCTTCGTCGACGCAACTTGGTGCATTGATGGACAAACTGAAGTTACCGATGTATTATCGCCTCTCGATTTATGCAAAGCTACCCGAGACCACGATTGATCAGAGTGGTATACATTTTCTGTGTTAATATCTGTATTAAATTGTTCTGATATTGTTTTTCGAACCAACTCTTTCTCCTTTTCTTCACGAAGCCTTTCACCTAAAAGCATATAACCTTCTACGGCAAGGTCAGTTTTTGATATCGACTGGCGCTCTGCCCATCGCAATAAATCTCTCGGAGTAATTAATCCATCCTTTCCTCGAAAAAGACCGCTGGAACTACGACGTTGCCTTAGCACATTCATTGTGTTTACAAGCAGTTTTGCGTGTGACGAAGGGCAAGCGCATCGTGCTTCCAAAATAGTAATCATTTCATTTGGCGGTATATCACCAATGTGCAATTCAACAAACCTATTTCGAAATGCACGTGATAATGGCTTACGACCACCGTAAACTCCTGAAGGATTCTGTGTTGCGAAAAGACGGAAATTTGGATGAGGTCGAATAACTTCATTTGTTTCCGGAATAAACAGCTCCCGATTATCATCAAGAAGTCGGTTTAAAGATTCTAAGACCTCTGACGGTGCTAAATTTAATTCGTCTAGAATAAGCCAATATCCATTTCTTAATGCTTCCACAAGGATACCATCTTTAAAACGAAATTTTCCTGATGAATCAGATGTATAGAAGCCTGTATACTCCTGAACATCGGTATGCTCGTGATTGTTGATTCGCAAGCATCTATGTCCACAATACGCAGCAAGAAACTCAACCACAGTAGTTTTTCCTGCACTTGTGGGCCCCTCAAGCAGAACATTCCAAGGACCGGCTGCAACAGCTCTAGCAAGAGAACGTACGTTTTTCTTTGCAGAAGGAGTTAGGACAAATTTTGCCTTTCCAACTGTTTTCCTAGTCCAATCTATTCGCTCTGCCGGACCGACTCCAATCCAGAATGGTTTTACCAAAACGAAGTCATCATTCTTTCCAGGTCGACGAGCAGGACGGTCAATTTCTTTTGCACTTAACCCCTTTCCTAAAGCTCCACTTAAAAATTCTTTCACAACCTTCCGAGAGACCTCATCCAAAGGTCCCTCAAAAGCAAGTTCGAAACCTTCTAGCAATGCACGTTGAAAAGAAAATTTTTGTCCGAAGATTAATTCTCTCGCTGCGGAAAGCGCGCGACATAAGGTTCTTAAAGTGTAACGTGGTCGCTGACCTGCACTATCAGTTAGCGATTTTTCAGCTAGTCTCCGGCACTTAATATATACCTCGATAGTTTTCATAACTATATCGCTGTGCTCTAACTTGCCACTACTCGTTACGACTCCAGTGAAGTATTGGGCAGCAATCAGTCGAAGTTCAACTGGATCCTCCAGTTCGTCAACAAATATCTCAGTAAACCGGGACCTCATGCTCAAAGGTAAATCTTTCTTCCCAATATCTGTAGCCGGGTTCATGGCTGCAAACAGCCTAAAATTTGGATGTCTTTCGATAGCCTCAGAATCGCCTCTCTCAGTGATTACAACACTCCCATTAGCGTCATCTAATAAGCCACTAAGTCTCTGAAGCGTCTCACTTGATGCAAGATTTATTTCATCGAGTAGAATCCACTTCCCATTTTGGAGTGCATCCACTAATTATATTCAAATTAGTCAATAAACATCGACTGAAAGTGAGGGATCCTCGGTTCTTACCTAAAGCTCCTTCTGTGAAAGCAAAAGCCAGTCCAGTCTCATCTGCCGCCCTTTGGCGCTCAAAGTTATCGATTATTTTCACAGTTTCTTTCCATTTCCTATTATCAGAAGTTTTTTCCTTAATAAAAAAAATTAGCAATATTTGGATAAAGTCAACCGCATCGTTTTGAAGAAAATGCTTACTATTCCCATTTTTGCACCTTTTTGTAGCGCTAGAGACAACTTTTTCCACTGGCTCCTTTCAAATGCAGCGTTGATATAATTCAAGAATTTAGAATTCTTTTTCCTTGAAAATGAAGATACAAATAAATCCAAAAAGGTAACATAAGCCTTCCTCGCTGTTTGCTTTATATCCAAAGGCCGATAGCCTCCCAATAAATCGGACGAGTCGGTCTGCAACGACATATTTTGAACAATAAGGTTTTGATTTGATAGACTCGCCAATCGTTGAATTAGAGTTGTCTTGCCAGTCCCCGTTTCACCTTATGAAAAAGTTAACATCAAAATGCGAATGCAACTCGTCATTTGCAACAGATACTTACCGACTAATAACACAGGCTCGTTTTGGGATATGCAAACAGAAATTGACTCCATCAATCTCAATGAATAATTGGTATCAATAAAGGTACCTTTACCAGCGTCATGTGTTGCATTATTTCGGTTAATAACAACCCTCCCGATATGCACGCTTGAAGATAATTTTTCTACAGATGGTTTCCTCGTCTCAATATACCGTATAGCGAAATCAGCAGGAATTCCCCAAATAGGTGCAGCGACATTAATGATAAATGCTTTTCTCGTTTCTTTCGATGGCGATGCAGATACAAAAATATCCACTGATTCTGCCACGCATAAAGTCCTTTGAGATTCAGTTAAGAAATTTACAGTCGCTTCAATGGGAACATTTTTACTAATTCTGCCACACAGCTTCATGAAGTCGCGCACAGAACTCTTACGACCAACCTTTTTAGCATTGAAGTGTATTTTATTATCTGCGTTGAGATTACGCTCGACGGCTCTGTCTCCGTCGGTTAACGTCTGATGAACATCTCTTCTAGAAGCGTCCATGGCACAAAAAAGTTTTAGTGACGCATCGATGATCGATATCGGAAGACCTGGATACATTACAAGGCCAATTTCCTGTGAAAAAGTGTAAGGTTTTGATAAGTTTCATACTTTAAATCGATCACACGCTTGAAATTTAGGGAGCGTACCTGTAATTCATTGAGAGGTAGCGGTTCAATGCAGACTTTTTGCCACAAAGTAGTGCTAAGAAGATGCGCGTTTGCGTTCAAAGAAAGTCTTCTACTTAGGCGTCCAGATGACTCCCTTCGCTGCTCCAAAGAATCTAAAGTAGTGCACGTTGCAATAAAGCGGAATGAAGGATGGGCACAATTTCTATCTCCATTCTTTTCGAGTGGAAGAATTCGATTTTCAATAAGTGGAATTAAAGCTGCTAGCACTTCTGACGGAGCAGTGTCCACATCCTCCAAAAGGATCCAGCGTCCTTCTTGCACTGCACGTGTGATTGCACCGGCTCGCCACTCAAACTTTCCTGGCACGTCTGTTGCTACATACGAGCCTAACAGAGACTTACTATCAGTTTGGTCATCAAGATGAAGCTCCAACAAATCGTGACCTTGTCCCACGAGCCTTGCTAGTTCTCGAACTAACACAGATTTTCCTGCACTATTTGGTCCACAAACAAGAACACTATCTTTTGATGCAAATAAGGATGTTGTAAGCAGAGATAAGTTCTTTCTTGTAGTTGGCGTCAAAATTAGTCCACTGGAAATATCTGATGAATTGTCATCGGATGCCTTAGAATCACTCTCAAATTTTTCCTTCGGAACGATTATGTCGCCATTTGCTGGATGGCAAAGATATTTGTGAAGAGGAATTATCGAGCGGAGTTCTCGGAAAGTTAGAGAAAGTCTTTGAATTTCATGTTCTTCTCCTTTACAAATTTGCTCAAAAGGATAAAAGCCATCAATTTCAAAACATGATGGGGCATCGACAACATTCAACCTAGCAAAAAAAGAATTGCGTTCGTCTGTGCGGAAATCTAAGAACAAAGCTACAGAGTGAGCTGCATGATAACGAATCGCCGCATCAAGCGACAGTAGATATTCAGAAGATTCAATGCTACCCTCACTGTGCGAAATCGATAAGCACTCAAAAAGAAAAGATATATCCCAATCCCACCAAAAGTCCAAAACATAGTTCGCCGCTCCTCCTGATGAACGTCCAAATGACCGGTAATAAAATAATAGTCTATGTAAACCGCCAAGAATACTCAAAATGGTAACATGTCGAGATGGTTGTTGGTTATTATATGATACGTATATTTTATCCAAGGGGTTAGAGCAACGATCTTTCCTATCGCCAATATATTTGCCTGCGAAGAATTTTGAAACAATTGGTTCTATTTGTGGAGAAATTGGCAACCAAAACGAAAACAGAATCATTGTTGCATGATAAGCAGAACCGACACAACCTAATTTCGTGACCTCTGCCTTGCCAAGAAAAAAGTCACAAACCATGCAAGCAATATCCAACGCGATTGGTCGTATGTTGTACAGTATCTGCTTGAAACGATCTCCATGTAATATCAGTCCATTAGGATATGAACGAAAATAAGCATTTTGATATGCCTGCTGAGATTGAAACTCGCCCAATTCATCATCACCCGTCTTACTTCCAATATCTGCTTCATCAACTCGAATAAGTGCGCAATCTACACAACTCCGTATTAAGGCTTCAGCGATTCGTGTCAACAAATCTCTTACGTTCTCCGAATAAGGCAACGACGATGACGAGTTCTCCTCATTGAACAATTTTTGGATAAAATTTAGAACACTATTTAACCATTGCACAGTTACATCTGCAGCATCGTATTCCATTGACTCGTCAACTTTTTCATGTTTGTCCATGATTTCGTTTTTACAAGATTATTAGTTAATTGAAACAAAAAGACAAAAGACAAAATACCATTTTTTTCTGTTTTTTCTTTTGAAAGTGATGTTTTGATAGAAATTTAAATGGCCATCGATAAAGTATCAATAACGGTATTTATCTAAATATATTGTTGTCGGACTTCGCGCAACTCTTTTGCTCTTTGGTGTGAATGTGAGTTCTCGAAGCATCGAAGAGACAGAGAAAAAAAGTGACCAAGCAAATTTTGAAAATACATAGACGACACGTGAAAGACGGAGAGATAGAGAGATAAAGAGTGACAGTGATCTACACACGTACAAGGAATAGTAATAATAAAATGAAAACGGCCCAACATCTTTTAACTTTATTAATCGGCGCTGCTGCACCAAATTGTTTGTTGGCAAAATATGGCGATGGAACTGATCTTGCAAACGATGCTCCCATTCGGATCGGTGTGAAACACAGGCCGCCGGAGTGTCCTCGCAAATCAACCACCGGTGATTTTCTCGAGGTTCATTATGTAGGGACTTTGTATTCTGATAAGGAGCAGTTTGATTCTTCTAGAGATCGAGGCGAGCCGTTTGTATTTCCAGTTGGACAGGGTCAGGTGATTGCAGGATGGGATCAAGGTATGCTGGGTATGTGTGAAGGTGAAAAAAGGAGACTCACTATTCCATCAGATTTGGGGTATGGAGAAACGGGATCACCTCCCACGATTAAGGGTGGTGCTTCGTTGGTGTTTGAGGTTGAGCTGTTAAGAATACTATCAGAAGAGGAAGCTGCGGCGAGTGGTATGTTGAATGATATGTACGGAGGAAGTGATCCTTATGGTATGTATGATATGTATGATTTCGGTGGATCATTTGGTGGAGAGGATGGTTTCCCCGGAACAGGTGGCGATATGTACGAAGACGCCTTTGGACTCGGTGATGGAGATATGGAAGATTGGGAACTTTAATTGTGGAAAAAAGCTGTGTTGGCAAGTATGGCGCACAATCAGGTTCTCCTCGGCTAGTTTTTGGGTTAGTTTGGTTTTTCCAACGTTTGCATTTGATATCTCGGATGTATACATCAAGGCGCATCGAAGTGGACATATTTGATATTGGATGATCCAGGTGATCTTTTTGATACTCCTAATTTCTCTACACTTAGTCCCAACGTCGCAATTTTCAAAAATGTCAGTGCACCTATCGTATAATCTTTATAGAAATCTACCTATTTGATGGAAATTGAGGGCTCTACCTTGCTATCTACGCGCTTGTTTCTCCCTTTTTAGTATAAACTTCTTTTTTAATTCAGAACTTCGATCGATTCATCGTTTTAGGTTGGTGGTAAAGTAAATAATAGTTTTTGGTTACATTTTACTTGTATGCTTCTACTCCACTCAAAACATACGCATCATGTAATTTACTACATGAAGTAAAACACTGAAAAAGGAGGACATTGGATAAATTGAGACGTTTTTCAACATTAAGTCACTGCTTACTGTCAAGTGTTACATTAGGCTACTTGCGACTTGCGACGTTCTGCGTTCGTACGTAACTCTTTGTCATTGAGGATCTATTGAAAACTATCTGTTAAATCTACAGGTACTTGTAGTCGTTCAATGGCCGTAGTCTCCCTCCTGGTTATGATCACAGGAGAGGTATTCCAATGAATGTTTACTTTAATCGCTGATTGTCCAAATCGCGATGTGTGAAGCGATTTGGACAATCAGCGATTAAAGTAAATATTCATTGGAATACCTCTCCTGTGATCATAACCAGGAGGGGGACTACGGCCATTGAACGACTACAAGTACCTGTAGATTTGACGGATAGTTTTCAGTTTATCGAGACTCAATAGCTCGACAGAAGTTGTTTTTGATCCTTTGACTTGGTAAGACTTGTGTTTATACACTTGGTTGTCTGATCCGACACCAATCGTGTTGTTTGTTGCGCCATCAGTTGCGTTGTTGTGAACCTTGCCCGGTACGATTTGTTTTACATTAGTTGTGGCTAACTTGTGAGTTTATATTCCAGGTTAGGATCTTTGAGTCTTGTATTCCAGGTTGCGGTCCGAGGTTATTACCTCAGGTGCCAAGTGTTAAAATATCATCCAAAAACGAACTCTCTAGGAACAATTAATTCAAAGATCTAAGCACGATGTGCTTTAATATTAATGCAGATAAAGCGATCAGTTAGCTTACTCTATCCTTATTGGATTCAATCGAAATAATGATGCTGTTCATCATTATTTCTCGTTCATCTCTTTTTTTCTCTTACTACCTCTGCCCA
>Ga0209092_10002717_pt1 | contig 15990 bp, 14 predicted proteins | sample FraStrMetagenome_FD_187446 | JGI IMG/M metagenome (GOLD analysis project Ga0209092, IMG submission 187446) | Marine eukaryotic phytoplankton communities from Arctic Ocean - Fram Strait ARC3M Metagenome (SPAdes) (version 2) | ecosystem: Environmental > Aquatic > Marine > Oceanic | place: Fram...
GATTAAAAAGTAAACTAAGATTGATCTTCTGACTCATTTGCAGAAGGTAACCTCAATATCAAGATAACCGTTATAGGCTAATCTAGTGTATCAAGCAGCGTGTATAACGCGTATGGCATCGGGCATCGGCATTTTACATCGAAGTAAAATACATTTCGGATTTACAAAACAATTATCGTTGAGAAAAACAATGGCCATCACCCTGATACCACCGAGGGGAAGAAATATCAATATTCAAATAATCATCTTTTCTGCAATCATCGTTAGCAGCATCGCATCTTCGTTTTTGATAAAGGATATCAATAGGGTCTTTAAAGCTTCAAACAAAAGTAACATTTTCTCGTCCTCAGTATCGGACTTAGACAATACAATGAGCAGATCTCCGTACCGATTTGGTTTTCTTGGATGTGGAACTATCGCTTCGAGTATAGCACAAGGATTATTGCGTCAAACTGAATTTGAAGTTGAAAGTGTAGCCGTGTCAAGGAGGTCCGAATCGAAAAGTTCTGAACTTAAGGAAATGTATCCTGATCTTGTAACAATCTATGATGACAACCAACAGATTTTGGATCAAGCGGATATTATTTTTATTTGTGTCTTACCAACGCAATTGAATGACGTGTTGGAAGAACTTAAGTTTGAAGCTGGTCATAAGATTGTATCGTTAGTGGCTACAAGTGTTTTAGCAGATCTGGCAGATTTGTCAAATTTGACTCCCAGTCAGATATATAAAATGATCTGTAAGATCTACCAATGAACAAAACTATATTCAAATGATATATGTTCGTATCATGCTCAAGATTGCTCTCATTTTTGTAAACAGGTTTGCCTAGTGTAGCTACCCTTGAAGGCACATGTCTCCTTGTTCCAAAAGCCGAGAGTCAAGAGTTTAAATCCATTTTTGATAGTTTAGGTGGAACAGTAGAGTGCAAAGATGAAAAAATTATGAACCGCGCGATGATTCCCTGTAATTTGATGGGACCACTTTATGGTATAATGCGAAATACTCGAGAATGGCTTGTTGACCAGGGTATGCCGGCCGAAGATGCCAGCTATCTCGTTGCAAGACAGTTCAAAAGCATGGTCCAAGATGCAAATCTAGATAGCCGTAATCCTACCAGATTTGATGAATTAATTAAGGAGCAAACACCGGGAGGCTTTAATGAACAGGTGAGTTTCATGACCAGAAGTAAATTCTTTATTACTTTCTTATAATTCCTTTGTCCAATAGGCATTGTTGAATTTAGATCAGCTTGGTATATTTGGCATCTACAATCAAACGATGGACGCTTTACTCGATCGTCTTGAAGGAAGATCAGACGGCTCAATTGAATAAATGTGCGATGATTTAATAAAAAAATGGAAGTAGCATAATTTGAATGATACTTGCCAATTCGCTGCCAGACTAGTTCAATCACGAAGCTCAACCTTTGCTATTTAAACGCTTGTAGAAAACAAACGGAAGGAGATAACCTAACTCCATTAATTCCAAATAAATGATTTCGCGTCGAAAATAAAAACCATGTCGGGATGACAATATCAAATGTTATAGTTTCATCTTGGCTAGAAGAGTAGATCATGGGCGAATCATGTTAGATGTTGATCATCTGATGTCTGAGGTCCTTTTATATTCTCTTGAGCGTAATGAAAAACGATAGCACTAAATACACATGATAAAGCTCTACATTTGCGCTTTCTTAGAACCCTTTGTATTCATGACAGAGAGTGAACGAAGTACTCTGAAAAGCGCTTGGCTCATATTTAGTGTGCAACCTTTGCCAACAACCGATGGTTGGTATGGCTTGTGATTGCCTGTCGGCTTTTTTCTTGCATTACATTTATATGCGGAGAAAGTAAATTACTTTATTTCATGTATCTGCTACAAGACTTGAAATAATAAAATAAAGTCTCTAGCGACGAAGCCTTTTCATCACAAACCTCCTTGGTATTTTGAAACTACATAATTTTTCCAGTTTTCATAGAATAGCGATGGCAAAGATATAATAGCATCCAAAAATGATCAGTTTAAACAACTTAAACGTTGGAATATCCTCAGTGTATCGACTTACAGGAAAATACAAAGTATAACGATTGATGACAAAGCGTAAATCATCAAATGAACGAAACCAGAAAGTCTCATTGTGGATACAAAGCAGAAACATCCTCAAACCTGATGAAAAAACGGAAATCCTGCGTTGGCGTCCACGTCAGATCCAATTTCTTCATAAGGTTTCAAGACGATTTCTTTATCTTTCATACTCTACACTAATATGGTCATTTTCACTGCATCTGCGTCTTCCTTATTTCCCATGTATTTTGTTGTAACCATGAGGCTCTGAGGAACATTGTTGGAGCAGAAGAATAGAAAAATATTCATAGCTAGTTGCTACCTAACACACATCAAGAATGTTATTGGCGTTCACGTGCTCACTGTCATGACAGGGAAACAACACATGCCAAGCAATTAATTGACGCATCTTCGCTAACGCGATTTGAAATAAACCAGATGAAGGGATGAGTAGACGCTATTAGGTGCAGTTGGAATGAAAGATGAGGTCAGTCGACTGTCTATATTTTGAAATTTACCCCGCATTCGGTGATGCCACAATATTTTTATAGCAAAACTATTTTCAAATTTTTTGAATCAATTGCACACTGCTGTTTGCAGTATGTTCCTACAAATGAATATATGAATCATTGTCGAATCAACATCTAGGTTTGTAAAAATTGTAAGAACACTATAGTCGCAATGCATGTACTATGTCGAAGTCATGTAAATGTACGAGATTTTGACGAAAAAGGAAAGATATTTCTCAAGCATTGAATCAAATGCCATCATTCAATAAACAAATCCCAAAACGTCAACCCCCGAAATTTTTCATGTACACATCGACAAACATACGCTACACCTACAAGCCTGCATTATTCAACGCTTCGATTATTTCCATTCCATCTGGAAAACGACCGGTTTCCAACTTAGAAAATACAGTGACACCGTCTAATTCCACCTCAAACGCTCCTGTCGTCGTCATCGAGTTTGACACAGTATTAGACATAAACAGCGCACCAACCGCCATCGCCGGATTCTCCTTCACTGCCGACCACCAAGACGGAGGTACACCATTCATAAGCGGAACGTAACTCCAAATCGTATCACCCATAAATATTGCCGTCATTCCAAACAACTGCAACAATCCAATCATTTGAGAGACATACACCGCAATCTCAGGAGGTGGATAATTTCCTCCATAAATCTTCCCCCGAAGTTGAGGAAAATTCTGTTCGAGGAACTTCTTCAATTGAAGATAGTTCCTCTGCATACCTCAGCTAGTACAGAATTTCACATCGATTCTGTGGGGTGAAGATTGTCTCGCATTACTGTTGCTCCCTTCGTTTTCAACGTACGGCCTTCGCTGCCGAGGTTCTTCGATGACGGCCGGGTCCACCATCACTTCTGCTGCTGCTACCGTTACGCCGCTATACGATGAGGGTGCGCTTAGAAGTAGGAATAGGGATGTTGTTGTGGATGAGGCTGTCGCGAGGAGCAGCAATGTCTTGAGGATGGGAGCCCTCATCTGTACATAATTTTTGTGCTTATCGTACTTCTAATTACTTCTACATTATATTTTTTGGGCTAAATATTTATTTTTTAAGACCCACATCGGCGAAAAACCGACGGGTAGAGTAGATTTGGTCACACTAGAAATCAGTTTCACCAACTTGAACACCTGCTTGTAGTAATATCTGCTCGTACTTTAAAAAAGTAAATAAAAGTTGCGCATGAATAAATAATTGTGAGCATGAGTAAATCGAACAATTGTCGAAAGAGAATGTTACCGTCCTCATTTACGTCTCTGGTATCAAATAATGACGGCTATATTTACTCTCATTCGAATGACGGTGTGGACTCCAATTTGTTACTGGTTTTACATGGTATGGGAGATCGTGCAGCACCGTTGCATAAATTTGCCGAGCGCATGGAACTTCCGCAGACGGCAATGCTTAGTTTGGATGCGAGCTTGAAACTGAAAGGAAGGCATGGATTCATGAAACTCCCTTTCGATTTAGGTCATACTTGGTTTTTGGAACATGATTTGAGTGTTGAAGCAATTATGAAGAGTTTCGGCACTTCGGAAATGGCAGATGATAACGAATCATTTCCGGCATTGACTTATTTAAAAGGAAACGATGTTGATAGACAGAAAAGTTTGAAGCAAGCAGTGAAAAATTTTCATCTTATCCTTGAGGAATTGTTTAAAGTTTGGACTGCTGATGAAATTTTTATATTTGGTTATTCTTGTGGAGCTTGTTTCGCTGCTGATATGGTACTATTTCGAGCAAAAAACAGGCTCGATCCCCTTGGCGGCATAGTTTGTGTTGCTGGGGGTTTTCGAGGTGGGAACAACAGTTTGACAGAAGAAGCCAAAGACGGTCGCACAGCCTGTAGGTTCACTCCAATTCTTATCGTTTGTGGATCTGAGGATTCTTCTTTCTCCGTCGAAAATGCTCGCACAGCGGAGAGAATGTATGATCTATTGATACAGGGTAAGCGTGATGGCTGCGAAGTTAAGTTAGTTATTGTGAGAGGCAAGAAGCATGGAATGATTCAAAGTAGAGACGAAATGGATCCGGTGATGGAATTTTTTGCAAAACATTTGAGAAGGAGAATGATCGGATTAGAGGATCAAGGTTGGATTGAAGTGATAAAAAAAGTCGATTAATCAACAGGTTGATGAAACGGTTTTCGAGGTATTTGCCCGTCGTGAAGTTTACGGCAGTGGTACATTGGTGGTCGCTGTTGATAACTTTATCTTTTTATTCGTTATTTATAAATGCTTTTCGTCGTATTTTCCAACAGAAATATCGTACATGTGTTCGCTTGTCGCGCCATTTCTCACCCTGGCATTCCAAGTTTCTATCATTTGAGAGCTTTGTCGTGCATGAGAAGATCTCTGAAGTAGTGAGTGTACTCACCTAAGTCGAACGTGCGTACAGAAGTGTATTCAAATGGAGGTGTGCATGCCATTACCATCTTTTGTTTATGTCCTTCCGCAGCAGTCGAGAGGAAAAGGGTAAATCTAGACTAAAAGACTATTTTTAATTTTATCGTATACTAGAGAGAGTACTTGGGTTATTGATTTTGTGTACCGGCTGTTGAGCAGAGTTTAGAAGTCCAAGTGGTCATGAAGGGACTGACATGTTAAGAGATTGTGCATTGAGCTTCTGATCCAACATATGGTTATTACGTATTATTCATACTTGCCCTAGTGGCTATACAAGTACGGGTGAAGATATAAAATGTTATGCTCTTGATCGGAATTTTGAACCGGACACAAAATGAAAATATACAGGTTGCTAAATAATTTCTCTTTTGATATTAACATCCGACGTTAGGTTATCAAGAAGTACTTTAACGAGAATTTTCTCACAACTGACTACTGATCTATTTTCTTGTACATCGCGAGGGAGATCTACAGTCGAGAATGTGAGTAATGCCAAGTAAAGAATAGCTTGAAACGAGGTCTGATGAGGGCCATACAGAGATTTCAGGGTCCCATGAAGGATAGGGTGCAGGTCATCTCGTTATGCAAGAATGAGGCTAACGAAATGTACGCAGTGAGAAACTTCTATCGTAGTTGGCATTTGCATTTTTGAAGCGTTGAAAATAATTGCGGTGACTAATATTATTTAACAGCGGATAAACTAAAATAGACAATAAGAGCATACAGTTTAAAAAAAAATAAGCATGCAATGTCGCAGGTGTACGGGCACGTACGATGACAACCAAAAAGCATACAGTTTAAAAAAAAGCGTTGCCGCTATTGTGAATGTTGTGTGTATTTTTGTGTTTTTTTGTCAAAACTTATTTTGTTGTAACTTACTTTGTTGTAACAGTTTGTTATTGTTGTTTGTTATTGTTGAGAACGTTGTAATTGTGATATTTTTCAGGGAGTGGGGCGGAGACCGGAAAAGGGTCAACATCTATTAATTGCTCATAAGGCCTTCTCACTAGCGATTTAAATTATATTTCTTGCTACTTCTTATCTATTGCTGAATATTTCAAATAGTTCTATGGAAATATCGCAGGTTCACGTAGGATGGGTTCTAATGACAAGGTTCCTCGAAGGATCTATGGGAGAGATATTAATCATAGACTTCCGGAAGATGCCCCAGTATTAGGTCTTGGATGCTCAAGTTTTAGCAACTTTTTCTCTGGTAACGATCACGATAACGTGACGATTCCGCTAAACCCACGGCATCAGCGAGTTGTGGAATGGATTAATACAGTTAGAGAGGCTATTGCCAGTGGTGTGAATTTACTAGATACTGCACCATGGTATGGGCATGGAATATCAGAGACATTAATTGGCCTTGCATTAACTTACGATAATGTAAAGGAAAATAACATGGAAGTTGTCACCCTCAATAATTTTTCAAGAGATGACATCATAATTAATACGAAGGTTGGTCGTTATGATGCCGAACCAGGTAATATGTTTGACTTTTCTGCCTCAAGAGTTCGGTCGTCAATTATGGAATCAATTAGGCGAATGAAATGCAGTTATATCGACGTAATTCAACTACATGATCCTGAATTTTCTCCAAGCATTGATTTGCTGATTGAAAAGACTATACCAGCTTTATTCAAAATGCGTGAAGAAGGATACGTGAGGGCGGTTGGAATAACTGGGTACCCACTTAAAGTACAGCACGACATTATAGTTCGGAGCTCTGAAAAAGGCTTCCAATTTGATCAAGCTCTAACTTATTGCCATTACAACCTCCATGATCAATCATTATTTGAATCAAGAAGCTATAAATACGACGGGGAAGCAGTAAGTTTTTTTCGCTTTTGTCAGAAAAAAAAAATCATTTGTCTAGCTGCAGCACCTTTGTCGATGGGTCTACTTACAAGCAAAGGCCCTCCTAACTGGCATCCTGCTTCTTTTGAGCTTAAAGAGTCCTGTAAATTAGCAAGTTCTCAAGCTGATGATTATGGAGTAAACGTATCGGATCTAGCCATTTTATTTGCTCTAGCTCGTGATGATATTCCATGTACTTTGCTTGGAATACGTGATCGTAATGAATTGAAACGTGCTATTGCATTGGCAAGCCGCTTGAAAGACTTTTCTGGATCTTCACTGCATTGTATCCTCAATTCCAATGAAAAATCTGCCATCACGGCTGTAAATAAACGCCTTGCTCATCTGCCGGCGTCAATGAAAGAATGGGACGGTGAAGCGCTTGCAGACCACTTCTGGAACGAGTTGGGCAACAGAAACGAGATGGAGAGAGTGATGCGCGAGAATTCGTAAAAGATGTAAACTATCTTAAACTTTCGCCAAGACACAGAGGATTTCACAATATCTGAGCATAGCCTTTTGTGTCAATGAAAAATGTTAACGATGTTCAATTTGTAGCCATAGCGATGCAGCTCGAGTTACCTGACAACTATGCTTCTAAATATGCATTCGGCTCATCAGGAATTATCTTGAGGAAAGACCTTCTTGCCTTTTATCAACGAGAGCGAGATCAGGAATGAAAGTAATTATTGGGTACACAGAAATAGAATGATACAATATAGGTCCACTTATTATTATCGTACACTATAAGATTCTAATTTTCGAATGTAATGATTAGTGACCTGATGTAACACGTTTCGGCTTGTTGAATTGCTTGTAGGCATATTCAAGAACGCAGTACGTTCCAAACACAATAACTGCTGGCCGGAAACCAGGCAAAGGATCTTTCCAGCAGCCGTTAAGGAGAGGGTGGCGCCTCCACGCATCTTGCCCTTGGAAAACCATTCTAAGTTAAAGAAAAAAGAAAACGCATTTCTTGTGAGCAAGACAGTCTTCTTTGCTAATACTTGTCAATATTAACGTCGTCAAACAAATTTAGATTCTACGCTCAACATAATTTTTTAACAAATTCACTCCGAACCCATGAACTTATTCAACAAGAAAATCTTGCAATGTCCATTCCACGATGGGTGTTATTCAAAACACTTACATTGAGTAAAATAGAAAGGTCTAAGTAAAGTTTATCGTCGTCTCTTCACGACGTCGGGTTTCGGTTGTTGTAATTTAGGCTTTTATGTGTGTCTGTCTTTTGAGCTATATCCTTGATAGACGTTATAATTTTGGAGAAAAATTGCCTCTACCGGTACTTTAAATTTTGACTGCAAGCAAAAAAGTCAAGTCGTCAAGTCGATATCAAATCCTCGTTTGTGGGAATAGGTATACCGGTATATTAACTAAATGTAAAATGAAACTGTAGGCGCTTAATAGTCGTTTACTTAATAAAGGCTTCAGGGGCTTATCAACGCTAAGAGTCAGAGAACACACCTAGCAATAGTTTCGAATGGAGTTCCATGTCTTTCGTTATCCCTCACGAAGAGACGAACAGACCTATCAATTAAATCTACAGATAATGTGATTTCGTTATCAATTATTCATTATTAATGATCTTCAGCTCTGTTTGCTATGAACAGCTGTTGCTACCAACTCAGAAGCAAAAGAGATTCGAACATCCCAAGGCCTTCTTACATCCGACTCAAGCACAAAGCGAATATCTTGTAATCTTTGCTCGTCAAATTGATGATTTCAATCACGATGTCTTTGCGCTTTTCATAAATGAACAAGTTTATGTTGGAGGGATTTATGTTTATCGTATCATTAGGAAAAAAGCGGATGCGATATGAACAAGGCGGGTGTAAAATAATAATTCTATTCGGGCAGAAAGGAAATAAGTTCTTTAACTGTCGAGCATAGATGAAGGAAAGGAGCCTTTGCCAAAGATTTCTCATTGTGGGAACCCCATAGAACTCCTATACTTTCCATTCCCGCATCTAATGCAGCTAAACCATCGCTTGGGCTATCTCCGATATAAATGCAATCACTTGGATCAAGACCAAGCTCTTTGCAGCAAAGCAGTAGGCCACCCCCTTTTGGTTTCGCCTCTGGAACATCGTCTGCCCCATGGATGGAACCAAACCGATCAGTAACCGCATTCGCTTCCAACACAGCATTAGCATAAGCAACACAAGCGTTCGTTAAAGCTCCTACTTTGACATGATCTGGTATCTTATCGGTCAAAAGTTCCTTTATTCCATCGTACAAACCAGCAGTATTCGTATCCACAAGCTTTACATACAATTCATCAAATTCTCCCGCCAAACGATTGCCAACTTCTTTAAAACTTTCTGAATCTTCCTTCAGTCCCGCATGGAGTGCCAATCTATGTGGAGTTGTATAACGTGTACATTCATGATAGGTGTGCTCAGTAATAGGCTCGATCTCGTTTCGTTTCAAAACCGCAAGTGTTGCGTCGAAACCTAACTTCCATGAATCCGCCAATGTTCCATCAATATCAAATAAAATTCCTTTTTTGGATTTCAATCGATTCAATTCACTCCTTGAAGTCTGTGTTGGTACCGAGCTCAGTGACGTCACCTCTCGCTTTGAAAGGATAATTGTCATGAATACAAGTATAGTAAATGTAAAATATCCCAACGCTTCGTTCATAAGGACAGATCTACAACAAACTTTTTCAACTGAGGAGTAAGTCGCTGTACATGTAGCTTGATTTCACCATTTTGCAAAGGACGACGAAGGAAGAAAGAATTTTCAATTCCTTTTTTTTTTCTAATCCCCCAAAATGGATAAGGGGAAAGCCACCCCACTCGTAGAAACGAACGTACATCCTAATAAACTTCGCATAATACGAATTTACGACTGACGTACTTCCTTGATGCATTAACCGCAAAAGCGAAAATACCATTTGCGTACGTGTTCATGACATCTCCATGTAATCTGATCCCCTCTCTTTTTTCAACGACCCGACCTCGCGAAAGAAGAAGACGACGACGACCACGACGATGCACGGATGCACGATGCCATACCGATTTTTACCCGTGTACGTAACAATAAATATATCATTGTGCATCACGAACGATGAGGTTCAGCACCTACGCCCTTCTTGCCGTTATCGGTACTGCCAATGCTTTCGTGGCAAACAACAATAACGTGAGTGGTAATGGCGTCGAAGTGCATTCCAATGCAGCCGTTTCCTTTCTTCCTAAACAGCAGCACCAACGACGACGAAATGATGCTGCTACATTGTTCATGGCAGCCGATCCTATCAAGGTTACCATGCCTGCTTTGTCGAGTACTATGAAGGAGGGTAAGATCGTGTCCTGGCTCAAAACCGAAGGTGAAGAAGTATCTGCAGGAGAGGCCATCATGGTTGTTGAAAGTGACAAAGCTGATATGGACGTGGAAGCGTTTGAGGATGGTTTTCTTGCTAAGATTTTAACTGGAGAAGGAGAGAGTGCGCCTGTTGGTGATGTCGTTGCGCTCATTGCTTCTGAAGAGAGCGAGATTGCTGAAGTTGCTGCATCGGGAGGTGATGCTGTGGAGGTTGTTTCGGCCGATGCTGCTCCCGCTGCTGCTGAAGCTCCCGCGGCTGGTTTTTCAGTGCCAGTCAATGAAATTTTCATGCCTGCTTTGAGTAGTACTATGACCGAAGGTAAAATTGTTTCATGGCTTAAGAGTGAGGGTGATGCCGTCAGTAGTGGAGAAGCTATCATGGTCGTAGAAAGTGACAAGGCCGATATGGACGTTGAAGCGTTCGATGATGGATACATTGCAAAGATTTATACGCAGGAGGGTGAAACGGCCGATGTTGGTGCTCTCGTTGCAGTTGTTGTGGAGAATGAAGAAGATATTGCCGCTGTACAGGCAGGGCCTGCTGCTGCAACTGCTGCTGCTGCAATTGCTGCTCCTGCCGCCAGTGCTGCTCCGGATTGTGAGTTCAGTCTCATCGATATGCCTGCTTTATCAAGTACTATGAAGGAAGGAAAGATTGTATCGTGGCTTAAGAATGAGGGTGATGCCGTCAGCAGTGGAGAAGCTATCATGGTTGTCGAAAGTGATAAAGCCGATATGGACGTGGAAGCGTTCGAGGACGGGTATCTTGCTGCTATCATCACCGAGGAAGGTGAATCGTCTGATGTTGGAAAGCCCGTAGCGTTGATTGCTGCTGAAGAAGGCGATATTCCTGCTCTGAAGGCCTATGCTGCTAGTTTGGCTGGGGGAGGAGCCGCTGTAGCTGCAGCTCCTGCTGCTGCTGCACCTGCTCCGAAAGCCGCTGCTGCGCCAAAGGCTGCCACTCCTGCCAAGACCTTAAATACTGGTGACCGGATCGTAGCGTCCCCGATGGCGAAGAAGAAGGCAGAAGCTCTTGGAGTTGATCTCAGTACTGTGACAGGAAGTGGACCCAACGGTCGCATTACCGGAGCTGATGTTGATGCCGCTGCCAAGAGTGGAGGAGCTGCTCCTAAGAAGGCCACTGAGCCAGTCAAGCCCAAGTACACTCCTGCTCCAGGTGTGATCGCTGCGACACCGACCGCTCGCGCTCTCGCAAAGAAAGCTAAGATTGATCTTTCTTCTATTGAAGGAACTGGAGGATTTGGACGTGTCACTGCAGATGATGTACTTATTGCTACCGGAGAGAAAAAGGCACCCAAGAAAGCCCGCACCACTGTTAGTGGAGAACCTACCGTCGAACTTCGTGATGACATGGAACCTTTCAGCGCAATGCAGCGTGGTGTCAGCAAAAATATGGAAGCTACTTTGTCGGTGCCCATATTCCGAGTGAGTCGAACCATTGTCACCGATAAATTTGATTCGCTTTACCAGAGCGTCAAACCTAAGGGAGTAACCGTATCAGCTCTTCTTGCAAAGGCTGTCGCATTGGCGGCAGAAAAATACCCTGTAATGAACAGTAACTACGACCCATCTGGCGGAATTAAGTGGAATGCTGACATTAATATTGCTATGGCTGTTGCTATCAATGGAGGTCTTATCACACCAGTATTGAAGAACGCCAACGAAAGAAATATTTTAGAACTTGGCGAGGACTGGAAAGAACTTGTTGGAAAGGCGAAGACTAATAGCCTCACACCTGATGAATTCCAAACAGGAACTTTCACAATCTCTAATTTGGGTATGTTTGGTGTTAGTCAGTTTGATGCGATTCTTCCACCTGGTCAAGGAAGCATTCTTGCTATTGGTGGAACAACGCCGGTTGTTGTCCCAGATAAGTCAGCAGTTCTTGGATTGAAGACTCAGAAGCAAATGACTGTGACGCTCACTTGTGATCATCGTAATATTTATGGAGCAGATGCAGCACTTTTCTTGAAGACTCTTGCTGACATAATGGAGAATAAGGTGGAATCTCTCTTGCTCTAATCTAAGAATCGAATTTCCTCATGACACCAAACAAAAAATAGGTCTAACAAGCATTAAGCGCTGTAGCTTATACTAGTGCATGCCAATTTGTAGAATCAAGAAGCGTGCACACTAGAGCCTAGAGGGGCAGGATATTAAAAATACTCACTGGGTAGCTAGCGATGCTACTCATTTTCTATTTTCGAGATCTCTCTACGACTATACGATCTAGTGCAGATATTGCTCCAATGGTTCACCTACGGATCTTTGATCATCTTGGAATTGTCGTTTTCTGTCCACGCTTTTGGACATTTCTTCAAACCTTGTCTTATGAACAAGCATTTCAAAGTAAATATTTAGTTTCTTACAACGGATATTCGGAGGCGGGAAACTTTCATCATTTGGAATTTCCATGCAGAAAGACCAGTATCATATAAACAGAGTCAGTTTTGTACCTGCGAAAAATCACATGAAAAGAAAAAATTATGCTTGCTTCGAATCATCTTTCATTTTTGATTTTGGTTGAGTTTTGTCCACTTTTTGTGTAGGCTGGAGCTTTTCTGCAACGAGCTTGTCGATAAGATCATGAGCAATGGAAGTAAGGAATGTTTTTTGGAGAGTTGGCCGAGATGCATTAAGTGTGTACAATTCGTCAAAATTCCATACTATCAATTCAGTATTGCTCTTTAGTACAATATCAGCCGTCGCCTTTGGTTTTAGGACATCGTTTAAATCTCCAGGATCAGAATCTATCATTCGTACCGACATTGCCTGCCGATATGCAATGTATGACATTTCACCAAAGAATTGATACTTTTGCAGTGAAGCAATTTGTTTTCCGTCTCTGATGACATCAGCACCACCACGAGTTATCAAGCATAATTCGCTTTGTTCTTGATTTTGCTTAGCCAGACACCCATCACACCCAACACCTGCTTTATAACGTGTAGCAATTTTCATCAAATTGAGAAAATCTGGCCTTGAGACACCGTTTGGCATGAATAATTCCTGGTATATTTCTTCTTCCCAGTCGGGAAAGTGTTCAGCCTCCTTCTGATCTTTCAGTATTAGTAATATCATACCCAAATTAATTGATATGAAGGCTGCATTCCATCTCAATGGCAACCATAGCGGTTGAGGTCGAAAATACTGAAACGCACTTAGACCAAAGAATGCACCAAGTGCCAATTGCCGTAGCACCAAAGGTTCGGATTCAAGATATGATTTAGCCAGTACAACAAATCCGGCATGTCCCGCCAATTCCGAGAACGAAATATTAAATTTAAATTTATGAATTGACAAGGACCTTTTCTTCACCATAAGATCATACAACCATCTCGTCTGATTCTTCCCTGATGCTCCTGCTCCTATTCCATCGGCCGGTGGCTTTGTCGTCAAGCATCTGCTTCTAACGCGAAACCTACGAGGAGGCTGTAAATTCAAGCAGCTTCTCATCAAATACTTCCTAGATTCGAAAGACAACTGAATCATTCGTAACCCATTCATATTGAACGCATAACGTAACGAAGTCGCTGTATCAACAAATTGTATTGCCTACAGAAGAATCAATATTGATAGTATACCAATCAAGAAGAGAAAAAGCACACTCTGGCAGATTTTGGGTGTAAAAAGCACACCCTGGCAGATTTTGAGATGACATTTGTTTTCGCTGTCATACACAAAATCAAGAAATTCTAAATATTTTACAAGTTCTACGATACGCACTCCGTAGAATAGTAAGTTGCAGGTGGCCTCAAGCCCCAAGTGGCACTCCAAAAGTGGCCGTGGGACGGGGGATACGATACGAAAGTGGCACTTTTATTTTCTATTTTTACAATATTACACTTACAAAATTCCCTCAGACAGCTTACGTTGCGACAAAAAATTCCCTCCAGATGGAGTGGCATTATGTTCATCGTACAGTAAGTGACGCAGGGACGTTCTTTGACGGAGTTGAAGAGGCATTAGCATCAGAGTTTCTACCCTCTCTTGTCGGTGTCGACGAAGATATCACATGCAAATATCGAAAGCTAGCAGAGCTACCAGTCAGATACGGCGGTCTACGTCTAAGCAATCCAACAACCAATTCTCAAGAGTGTTATAAGTCGAGCACTCTTTACTGCTCCCACCTCTTGTTCACCCTACGCGGTCGAGTTCAATACAGTCCAGTTGACAATTTTGAATGCCATAGCGAGGTTATGCCAGAACATTGGAGTCGTATAGAAGCAGCCTACAAAACGAAATTCAAATCTGAAGTCGATCAGTTCCCTCAGGATACTCAACGTACCTTGAAATGAGCGAAGAAAACAGGGCCCAGGCTCAGCGTCATGCCTTCACACGTTGGCGGAACAATCCTATCTTCGACTGAGTTTCGCGATGCTATAATGCCCAGATATGCACGCGTACCTTCAAATCTACCAACTTCTTGCGACGGCTGTGGCGATTCGAAGAACTTTGATGTGAATCTGTTAGGGATATTTATGGTCCTACAATACCTTTAGGTGTGATATGAGTTCCTTATCTACTTTTAGGTGCTTTACTCCTGAAGTACATTCGAGAGTCTCATATGTTCTCTCATTGTACTTCAGGTAAGGCATTCACGCATCATATTACATTATAGATCTTCTAGATCGATAATCTACTACTTACCTTCTATATTCCCTCATTGTACTTCAGTATTACTGTGCAATACTTCAGGTTATGAGTCCAAAGTGCTCCCAAGTATAATAACATCAAGTCAATTTTTTTCATCGTCAGCTACCGTTTCCGATACCACCCGCGCCTAGACTCGACAAAATCTCTTCGATACGATTCAATTTTTCGAAAAAATCCAAAACAAACTATTTTAGCCGAAAATGAACAATTTGAATTCTTTCTTTGAAGATTTGCCAAATTTATCTCTTCACGACATCAGTAACCGTGTCTGCGAGGAGTTTGCCCGTTTCACCTCTAAGCAAACAACCAACCCTGCGGGTCCTGATTCTCTCGCGCGTATCCCGTCCCAACAGCGCCGGTAGCCACCGATGACGACTTCAACGTTGGCAATACGCTCAACGATTTTATCGCACGCACACTAGTCAGCGATCAAACTTCCCACCATGTAGCTTCATTTGCTGCTTCTGAGACCAAATCCGAAAGCTCTTCCAACCACGATGAAACCCCGCTTTCCAATGAGACTGTCATCCCCTCCCCTCCATCCGAGCCTGTACCGCCAACCGTGAACAATAATCTTTCCAATCAAAATCAAACTCCGCCTTCCCAAGAGACCGTAACTACAACACCTCCACCCGCGTGTGTACCGCCAACCATGAGCAATTCTCGTCACTACCCTACTTGACTGCCCGTACCTTCGCCGTCTGCTCCATCAGCAGCCCGATCGTCCACCGTGTCCACATTGCCATCGGCACCTCCGCCACCCCATGCAAAAATATCAGTTGGACGTTCACCGCCCGCGTATAACCAACCAACATTTCCAAAACATAATTCAAATATCCCAGCGCCAACCGTGCATTTCAAACCAACCGCGCAACCTCCTTCCTTTCCTTCCGTTTCGTCAATAGAGCAGCATTCACCGCAAAACCTCGATTCTTACCGTCACATGCAGGAAGTACTGCGCATGCAACTCCAGGCGTTACAACAGAAACAGCGTGCCGTAAAAATCCAACCTTTCTACGTAGATTTTAAAGGCAAGCCTACCGATATCATCCTCTTCCTCGAAAAACTTTCACTGAAAGTGAATCATCATTTTCAAGGATCC
>Ga0209092_10002719_pt1 | contig 15976 bp, 11 predicted proteins | sample FraStrMetagenome_FD_187446 | JGI IMG/M metagenome (GOLD analysis project Ga0209092, IMG submission 187446) | Marine eukaryotic phytoplankton communities from Arctic Ocean - Fram Strait ARC3M Metagenome (SPAdes) (version 2) | ecosystem: Environmental > Aquatic > Marine > Oceanic | place: Fram...
CTGTTGGCAGATTCATTTAACTCTTTCCTTGCTTCATTGTTTTTATCAATGCCAAACACAACATTTTCTCAGAATAATGGAGTCATCGCGTTGGTAAGTAAGATATTGATTATTTTACTTCTGATTAAGAAAGTAGGTCACAATTAATCTTCATGTTCATTTTATCCTACCAATCAAAATTTAACAGACAAGGTGCGCATCCAAGAGAGCTGGAATTGCATGTGGGTTTTGGCTCATTTTTATGGGTGTCCTTGGAAAGATATCTGGAATCATTACGTCTATTCCAGATTCTGTTCTAGGGGGAATGACAATTTTCCTCTTTTGCAATGTGTTCGTGTCTGGAGTAAGCGTTGCTTCAACTCTCGACCTCACTAGCCGTCGTATTAGGTTTATCTTGGCACTCTCCCTTTGCATCGGAATTGGCGTAATAGTTTGGCCCTATGCTTTCCTAGATCGTCGTGCTTCTCCATACACTGCAAACTTTTGGCAGTGTGCTGATTGCTCTAACTCCTTGAAGGGTTTCCGTAATGCTGTGAGCATTTTCCTCTCCACGGGATATTGTGTAGGAACTGTAATTGCGATGCTTCTCAACTTTATCCTTCCCGAAGATTGTGATGAAGAAGCTGAGGAGAAGGTAATTGAACCTGAAGCTGACGAGAAAGGAACCGAGCATGAAACCGCCTAATTCATTCCTTGGTTTGAGTCAGTCCATATAAGTATCCAGTTTGAGGTCCTCTTTTTCGTATTCCCCATAGAGGAATTTGATGTATGGAAGTGAATAGATTAAATATATATAAATACGTGTTGATGTTGGTGTTGTTTAAGAATCAATATGATATTCAAGAAAACTGAATCATAGTAATTTAAATTGATGAAATAAATTCTATTCTTCAACAGAACTAATAACGGATAAACTTGCTTGCAAATTTCGTGTGTATCGATTTAATGCTTCAACAATTTCATCATCTTCAAGCTTTCGTTCCTTAATTTCTTTTTGGACTTCCTTTCTTAGAGTTTCTAATTCCTTTGTGATGAGTTGCTGAAAATTCTTTTCAGCTTCTTTCCTTCCACTTTCACTCTTTTCCAACATTTCCCGCAATTCCAAAACAATCTCATCACGATCTTTCTGAACTTGATCCAACTCTTCTTGCACGTGGGATTCATAATCATGCATCTGTTTCAATATCCGCCCTTCTCTATGGATTCGATCTTTTTTTTCAATGACGTATTCTTCCTGAAATGATTCTAACATTTCTTTCAAGTCTCTACCCTTTCGTTCAATATCCTTTGGTATATTTTGTTTTTCTTCTTCCAGTCGTAGATTCATATCTTTCATTTTATCCTCTAGTTGAGATAGGTGGGATTGTATTTTTGCTGTTCTTTCATCTAATGCATGTTGGAAGTTGTGTTGTAATTCTTGCACTACGTATAAAAAGAGATTATTAAAGACGAGAAGAAAATTATTCCATGTATTCTTACAGTACATGGCCAAAGTTAAATATAAACCTGTCAAAGTTATTCAACATACCTTGACTTTCACATCGTTGCTCTATTTCTCGATTGAGTTGTATACGGCGTCTAATTTCAGCACCTAGTGCATTTTCCAATGCTTTCATTTGTACACGAAGTTCAGCTATACTGTATTCATCTTTTTCTTTACGGATCTGTATTTTCAAAGAAAGAAAGTGAAATTCTTGGTCGTTAGAATCGTAATAGAGGATAAATGAAAGAATGATATGACATGAAAGAACGGCCTGAAAACTCTGTGAATAAATATTCCTGTAAGGCCTCTCTGAACAATTAGCTTACTTTGCTCCTCTCTTTCATAAGATGCTCAAAGCTACCATCACCAATGACTGCTTGAAGAATTGTGTTTTTTGATGCACTTATGGGCGTGGTTTGATTTTCTTTTGATAAAGATACAGAAGGGATGTCATCGCTCATCTTCGATTTACACCACAATTTTATTTAAAAAGTGAAGCTTCTTGATTTCTTATTTTTGTAACCTCGACAGCCGTTCTTCAGCAGTACAGTAAGTAGTTGTAGATCGGCAAGTTTGTTTATTTGGAGCAGTGAAATATCCGACTGTTTTTTATGCTTTTTAAATGATTTTTTATTTTTATCTTTTTTTTGTTGAAGTGCGTTCAATAGACAACTCACACGTATATTTACGCGAGATTGAATGATGATAATTGAAGGGCTAATATAAACGCACCATTTGGCTTTTCATTGGATTTTTCTTGGCATCATTTTATCATCAAATCATCTCAAAGGTAATAAGGTAGTTGCGATAGAGTAACCATTTGTATTTGGGACATATGCAACTTCCCTAGCCTACGAGTATCTGAAGCAAAAGAAAGAAGTAAATCGAAACTCTTTTCCCGAGTGAATACAGAGTCTCCTAACTAAACCATAGTAATTTACACTTCGAGAAAGCGAAAAGGAATCGAATATTCGTTCAACGATGATCTCACGGCTCATTAGACTTTTTTTGGTATGGTTGAATATTTCACTTCTTCTTACCTTATCATGTGCATTCACCCCAATTGGGGCTTCATCTTCATTCACCATTTCGCCATCTTTGACGACAATGTTATCCACATTAAATAAAACAAATACATCAACTATAAGTGAAGAGTCATCTATCATCACGAAATCTAACTCTACAATTAATCAAAATTTATCAGCTATTTATTCTGAAAATGAATCAGCTTTGGAAGAGAAGGAAGACAACGATATATCCATTGAAGATAAATTACTTACTGGAGAGAATACAATTATTTCTGAAGACACTATCGATAACGAATTAGAGAATGATCAAGAAGAACAAAGCAATAAACAAAATACTACAGTGAAAGTTGAAGACCTTGGATTAGAAAAGGGAATCAATAGAAACACTATTGTTGAAAGCGTTGTACTCGATCATAATTTCACAAACTTGGAGGATGGAGAAAGTGATCCAAACAATGTACCAGACACAAAATTGGTAAATCTTGGTATAATAGTTGATTCAAAAGAAGTGAAGGTCGATGTCCAAGAATCAACATCTGATGTTGAATTAAACTCTACTGAAATTCATGGAACTAAAGTATTCAATGAAACAAACTCAATGTATCCTCCAGATGAGGTGAATTATGATTATGATTCCAAACAATCCTTGAATATAAGTGAAAAAACAATAACAAATACAAGCGACACAAAAAAAAAAAGAAAAAAAAAAAGAAGAAAGCGATCCTCATCTAATACCAATGAAAACGTGAAATCAATGAATGGTCCCAATGAGGAACTGAGTGAAATCCTACTTGCTTCTGATGAAAATGTCACAACACTGAATTTTGATGAAAACAAAAAGACTGAAAACCGAACAAACTCTTCAGAGCCAATCTGGACAGAACGTATTGATTCACTTGAGCAACCTCCATTTATTGGTTTACACGATACTAACAGTACCACAAAAGCCAATGCAAATGGTCTGTTTAAAAGTGTAAAAACGGGTACTGAAAGTAGCGATGCTTTATCAGACATGAATGACATAGCAGATATGACAGTAAACGAAGCAATTATGTTTCCTCAAAATGAAGCCAAATCTATGGAGAGGGAGGAAATTGCGACTACTCAAATACAAACCATTAACAAAAAAAAAAAGAAATCGAAACGGTCGAAAAGAAAAGGAGAAAATATAATCGAAGTAGTCGGGGATATAGAAGGTACAATGTTCGACTCAAAGAAACCGAAGCGGACCAAAAAAAAGAAAAGAAGCTCCAACATGCAAATTTCACCACCTCAAACTCATGACAGTGATGACGACGATTTTGCAGATTTGATGAATCTCCCAGAAACAGATGAGTTATCCATAAAAGTAAAAGAAGATTCGCTTGAAGAAGTATTTGATGAAGTTTCTTTCAAGACTCTTTTAGAAGATTCAGATGATGAAGAGCAAGTTGAGAACATCAAAGCTCATATTCCTGAACGTATTGAAGTGGATGACATCATTCCTAGTGCAACCAAGAGTAAAACATCACAAAGCACAATAGATTCAAATATAAGCAATGGAATACGAGTTTCAGTTGTTACTTGGAACTTGGCAGAAACAGCACCAGAGCCAAGCGATGCAGCATTTTTAAAGCATTTAGTCAAAAATCCACAATACAATCAAAATAATATTGATGCACAATCACCTGATATTGTTCTTATTGGAGGACAAGAATGTGAAACCACGAAACCCAGGAGATCAGAGGGGCACCGATCACGTCTTTTCCGTTCACTAGCAGTCAAAAACCTTGGACGCGAGTATGTGCCGTTGGCAATACATTCCCTTGGAGGAGTTCAATGTCTCCTTTTTTGTCATAAACGTTTGCATCCTTATGTAGAATTTGTAAATGTTGCAGATGTCGCATGTGGAGTGGGAAATGTTTTTCATAATAAAGGTGCAGTGGGTGTTTATGTTCAAATACGATCTAAAGAAGGAGGCTCTGCGGTGAAAATTCTGTTTGTGGCTGCTCATTTAGCTGCTCACGTTAAGAATGTGCATGCTAGAAACGATGACTTTTGGAGGATTTTGTCGGAATTAGAAATGAAATCACCACCCAGATTTTTACCTCCAAAAGATAGATTGGAACTTTCTGATCACAGGAAAAAAGATGAAAGACGAGGTGATTTATCGTCCGGTGCTGACATATTAATGGGGGACGATACTGGTTACGGTGGAAGACATTTGCTTGATTCAATGGACCATATATTCTTTTGTGGTGACTTGAATTACAGGGTTGATTTACCTCGTGAATACACAGAGCACGTTTTAAAAGAAGAAAAAAAGGATAACATCCAAGATTTACTTATATACGATCAATTGCTGTCAGCAATTTCACGGCGAGACGCATTCCCAGATTTTCATGAAGGAAAAATTGCTTTTGCGCCTACGTTCAAGTTTGATAAAGGCACAAAGACTTATGATACAAGTCATAAACAAAGAATCCCAGCATGGACAGATCGAATATTATTCAAGCAAAGACTATCTACGCAAGGAGATGCGAATGGTTTTGGAGTAAATGTTTTGCAATATGATTGCGCTAATGAGGCTACTCATAGCGACCATAGGCCAGTATACGGAACCTTTTTAGTTGGCATGGGAGGGTCACGAGAGAATCAGGAAGAAAAGATGAAAATGCCTCAGAGAAAGAAGCGAAGCAAAAAAAGGCGTTCCTCTCTTAACCTCAATGAAGATAAGTAAATTTCTTAAGAAGCTAAAATAAATTATGATTCATGCAACATAAATCAGGAGAATGAGACTGAATCTAAAACTGGATTATATTGCTTTCAGGATTGAATTTATTTCTTAATAATAAAATTGAAACAATTGGTTGCAAAATTAGATACTTTGAAGCTAGAGAGTGGCATAATAATGAATCGATTCGATGTGAATATTGAAACCAACGGATGTTGTATAAAATTACCCAAGACTGAAAAAGTAATTTTGTGATGTTGAAAAAAGATTTGATTCACTTTAAGGTTCGAACTTGAGCAAGACAAAATCATGGTACTCTTCATCCTCTACCATTTCTCCTCCATCATCATCGTCATCGTCAGAGGAACCCAAAGCTTTATCAAGCGATGCAACGAGTTTTGTCTCATCTGAGGCTTTGTAGAGAACAGAGGTAAAGTCAACTGGAAGTCCATACCTCAAAACGCTCTCGGCGAAAACGCGAATAACTTTGATGTGCATCCATGCAACAAATGCCTCCCCATAGTGAGTTTTACACCACCTAGTGAGTCCACTACGCATGGAATCTACTTCAATCTGGAGTTGCTCTAAGGCCATTGAGTTACGGGAGGCTTGGCCAGGATCGTAGGTGAATTCACGAATAACAAAACGCTTTTCTCTGCATGCATTGCCAAATTCTGTCTCAAAATCAACAGTTGTACCTGGCTGGAAATAATCACCCTCATAATATCCAGCCTGTTATAATTTAGAATAAAATTAAATACGTTAATTACAGAATGTTCTGAAAATATTGGAATTAAGGAGAGAAACAAAAATTCACGAAAGAAAATGCATCTAACTTACCTCGTACTGACTTTTTAGGATAGTCACAGCATAAAGCAAACTGTCTGCATCTTCAGTGACTAGCTGCATAGAACCTGGTACAACAGGTGAACCACGTGTTCTGTGTCTATCGACTTGCTGTCCAAAGTTGACAGCTTTTCCAAGATTTTGGGTTTGACGAGACCAATCAGGGCCTTAAAAAAAGGAATTATAGCACGGTGAGTGTTTCAGAAACAACCTTCATTCATTATTCTGTGTTTCATCATGGAAGCGTAGAAATAAAAAAGGTTTCTTGGTTTGGTTTGCCTAATTGAACTTACCTCCATATCCTGCGATCTTATCCCCAAGTGTATAAATAGATGATTCGAATGCGTCTTGTGATGCTCCTGGAACTGCAATGAAAACTGTTTTAAGGTAATCGGAATCATGCACCTTCACCTTCCTCATGTGGGCATCAGTCAAGACGTCATTCAGATCAACAGCTAGTAAATTACCTCCTTTTTTGCGCTTGGCTTCGTTAAGAGCTTGCATTTTCTCACCAAAAGACACCTGAAGTTGCTTCAACTCTTCATCTACAGCGGTAACACCTCCGGCGATGAGAGATACAAGTTCTTTCAGTGGTCTTCTGTTTGGATACTTGGCATAGTCCCATGCGAACTGTTGGATGTAACGTGGAGCTGGAACTGTATAGTATTTTCATGCAACAAACAAAACGCAACATTTCATTATGAATAAGACAAGCATAATTTTGATGGAATAAGACTAGATTCCTTGGTTCATGGTGATACTTACCACCACCTACAGTAAGTTCAGAACGCCTTCCGCTGGTGCTAAGTTCAATCGAAGTTTTTTCAATCTTGCGTACAATACTCTCAACAATTTGGTCAGTCTTTCCAAGGTTGTCACTGATAGTCTGCAAGACAGATTTAAGATATTGATGTGAGGCTTATGAATGTATACATAGAGTCAAAGAAATGTGAAAAGTCGGACAAAGTCTAATCAAAATCTTACCATAAGACTATCAAGAGTCCCAACCATTAGAGAGGGGACCTCGAACTTGAACATCTCTGTGCAAGAATGAAAACAACAATTGAGTTAAGTGTGCTGCTATAGTAGTAAAGATAAAAATTACAAATAACAATTGCATGAAACTCTCCAACGGGGCTGGAGATCGAAACAGAAATACGAACTCAACAACAAACTAAATAATCATTCATGATAACGTACCACAATAGTTCATGTCCGTAGCTGAAGCAGCCTCTTGCATTTTGCGATACGCTTGTTCTGGAGCCCCACCCCCATTGGAGATTGCGGCTATAAGGTAACTCATGCCTGAAATTCGCTTATGACTTTATTTGAGTTTATTTGTATTTTCGAGCTGACAAGATCGGCCCTTTTTCCAGCTTTTTCGTTTTTTCGTGATCTTTATTAGCAATGATGGATGCGGAATACCTGACCAAGTACTAAAACTTCCAAACTTCATTTTGCTATTTGGTTACATGTTATTACTTATTTATTTTATTATTTCCTACTTCGTGTTTCATTTATCATGGTATTATTGAATAATTAAGAAAAATGGAACCTATTTAATAGTGGTACACATGCAATGACCATATTTTCGATAATCAATACTTAAGCAGAATAGAATATTTTGTTAAGTTGTTGCATGCATGTAACATTTTTTGTTACAGTAGTGCACTTTCGTATTGTAGTGATTATGGAACGTACTCGTATGGACACAAGAATATGAAAGTAGATACTCCTCGCATCTATATAGGAAGGAGGTGTGAACACATCATGAATTGTAAAAATATGAGAAGAGAGGGGTCGAGTTCCGGGCGCCAAATAGTCCGTCAAAAGGAATAACATTTGTATTTGTTCTTCATAACTGAACTACTAAGAGCAAACGAGTAATATTCATAAGCATTCAGAAATTTATTCTACTCTACATAAGTAAAGGCAATGAAAATAATTAGCAATGCTTGGAACACAAGTGGATATAATGGAAATGCTGTAATATTAGTGATAATTTCTCAATAGGAAACAAGAAGTCAAACCTAGATTTACAAAAATATAGAATGAAGGTTTCTGGAATTATTCTTCCTATTAATTGTTGGAATTTTGCTACATTCAATGATTAAAATGGATGATATCAATCCATTTAGTGTTACAAAAAACAATTGCATCATAAAAAAATTCTCATGCTTTTTTTCAAAGAAAAATAAGTTTCCATTATAACTTTTATGATGCTAAGTTCATGTGCCTCCAGCACTATTTCTTTGTAAAAAAGAAAAGATTTTTCGTCAACGAAAGAGAGGTTTTGAGATTCATGCAATCTAATGCCATTATTATTTGGTACAGTACAACTATAGCGAATCATTGCAATAAATTCACAATGGTACTCAAAAGCGTAGAAAGGTTCGTACAAAAAGTAAAGATAAATTCTTGTTCAAATAGCATCTTTTTACGGTGAAAAGTATCAAGGCCGGGGATGCTTTTGAGAGGAGGTTCCTATGGTTATTTATTTGTCCCATCTTATTTTTCGAATGTGATCTAATGGAATCATCTGAGAAAGAAATCCATCCAAATATTTTAAAAGCATTATCTATATCGTTTGGTAAGGATGATTTGGCTGCAATAAGAAAGTTTCTTGAAGAAAGCCAATGTGAAATCGACGATGTATATAGGGGTATTTGCCCCCAAACAAATGGAAAGACCACCACAAATAATATTTGGAGAGGATGTGTTGATGAAATTTCCTGTGTGACACAAAAAGAGCGAAAACTTGACGAGGATTATAGATTGGAACAATCTCTGAAAAAAAAGAGAAGGAAAAATTCAGGACGTCGACGGAAGATCGAAATTTGCAAATGCAATTACAATCCAGTAAGTTAGAGATTATTTTTGGATTGATATCCACGAATTCAAAATAAGATCTTTGAACTTACAAAAATTATCTTCTTCTTTGCAGCAATGCTTATTATCATTAGGGGGATCAATGAATGCTGTTCTTACACGCAAAAGAAAGTTACAACAAGATTCATGTATTATAATTGATTCGCAATCACCAATACTAGATACCATTTCTATATGTTCGAATACTTCTGAATCTAAGAACAATGGGATATTATCACATGTTCGGAAATCTATCAAAGTTGCAAGAAAGGAAATAGAAAAGTTTTTTGTTTCTCTTGATTTGTCTCGTCATTGCTCCTTTTCAGCTTATATCGATCAAATTGAAAAATATCATTCTTCTCTTTTATTGCCCTCAACTGATGACAATAATGACCCTGAAACGATTCAACTCTCACTTCCTCCAGGTATGATCAATTTAGGGGCAACTTGTTATTTAAATTCACAAATACAATGTTTGACTCAAAATATAGCTTTCCAAAGAGGAGTACTTTCATGGCGAAACAAGAATGTAAAATCATCCAATACTCTTTCACATCAATCTTTGTCATCTGAATCAGGAATAAATGCTGCACTTTATCATTTGCAAGATCTACTTGCAAATCTACAACATACACCAAATGATACCATAGATACAACTAACTTTGCTTCTAGTCTCAATTTATTGGAATCAGAGATGCAAGACCCCAATGAATTTAGCAGGTTACTTTTAGATCGTATGATGGATTTATGTCCAGAACTGAAAGATCTTCTTAAAAACATCTTTGAAGGCGTAATTAGTTACGAAACAAAATGCAAATGTTGTAAAAATATTCGTTCTAGACGGGAGACCTTCATGGAACTAACTTTGCCAATACCAGAGAACACACAATCGGCATCATCCAAAAAAAAATCCAAAAGCAAATATAACAATATTTTCTCGATCAAAGAATGTCTAAAAGAATATCTGAAAATAGAAAACCTTCATTCAGAAAATCAATATTACTGTGAAACCTGCAATACAAAAAGAGACGCACATCGAAAAGTTTCGTTTGTGTCTCTTCCACCAATTTTACAAATTCAATTGAGTCGCTATGTCTTCGATGTCCAAAGGAATGTGAAAAGAAAAAGAATGGATGAAGCGAAGCTTCCAGAAATTCTAAATATTGAATCTGATGGAAATATAAAAGAATATATTCTTTGCGGTGTGTTACATCATATGGGGACAAGTGCCTACGGTGGCCACTATATTGCAGAAGGAATGGATTGGACAACTGGAATATGGTTTGAGTTCAATGATAAAGATGTGAGAATATTAGAAAAAGGCCCAACTGGAAAGGAGGAAAAAAAAATAGTGATAGACAATGATGCTACAAATGGTGGGAAAAAACGTTATAAAGGCAGCTCTGATGCGTATAGCATGTTTTATGTGGAAAGAAAATTCTTGAGACGTGAAGTTAAGCAAGAAGTCAAAAGACGGGCAAGCAATGAATTGAAGGATGATGCTATTATTGAGAATGTAATGCATGAAAGGGAAAAAGAATATCAAAAGATTCTCAAGTAAGCGTTATTTTATCTTTTGAATACATCTTTCGCTTTCATTTTATATGTTCCTCACATTCTTTCCATCAATTCATTTAGAGCACAAGGGGAATGTCTTTTGCACCAATCAAAAATGAACAGACGCCACGATAGAGTCCTTACGGATCTGTTTTCAGAAGAAACACCGCTTCATCTTGATCCTTCACATCAAAATCTCAAATGGGTTGATGGCTTCTTGCTTAGGAATTTTCTATCATGTCCCAACTACCGCCTCCAAGAATATCAGAAAGATGCGTCGCGAAAAGAATATATGTTTAGCTACAAGGAGAGTTTATGTTCTCACAATATAGGTCTGCATCCAAGAATAGCCCGGAGAGGAAAATTAATCACTGAACAAATGTACAATACAATTATTTCCATACTTGAGGAAGAAGGCCATAATAGATCAAAGGAAAGTGATAATGACTCTTGTCCCTCCTCAGATATCTTTTGCCAACATTGCGTGTCTTCGTATACAACTGAAATAAGAGACAAATTTCACATACTCATGACTCTGATGGAGATATTTAGCGAAGTAGAAGCTTTGCCAAATGCTGCAAATGCAAAAGAAATGATATCACAGGAATTATACGTAGTATCTTCTAGGTTTTTGACCGATTTAAAACGCTATTCTATAAAAAAATTAAAAGAAATAATCAAGGATAAGTTCATTCAAGAAGAAGGAATAGACCGACTCAATTTCAATGAGATAATCAAATCTAAAGGCATACTTGAAGCAGGGGGTGATCCTTTGATGGATCCGTATGTAAATACAAGAATAACATGTCATCACAACAAGCTCAAACAAGTAAATTCAAGAGCAGCTAGAATTTTACCTCAGTATATTTGGGATAAAATCATCAAGTTATTTCCCCTGGCGATAAAGCACACATGCAAAGTACCCTTGCATGGAGACAAAATCAACACTTTTTTGAATCAAATTCACTGTGAAGATTGTGATCGAGAGCAGAAAGAGTCTGAAAATCTGCACGAATGGGCACAACAATGTCTAAGAGAAAAAAGCTTGAAATGTTTGATAAAAGGAAAAGCTAGAGATCCGATACGGAGTTTCCAATCAAATTCGACAGTATATTTTGTAAGAAATGCACTGTGGGACAGCTGGAAAGGTGCCGTAGATTATTATGCAGGAAAAAGCAAAGTTAAAGACGAAATAGAGTTAGAAATATTTTCTATTTATGAACAAGTGTATTCACAAGAGAATGGAAAAGAAGGAGGAATGATTCAAAAAGATACTGTTCAACAGAGTAAAGGCTTTCTTCATATATGCTCATTACATAATTTGACACTGCCCATTCCTTCTCACACGCTGCAGGAGGTCTCAGCTATGATTCCACAAACTTCATTTGAACATTTGTGGAAGAACAAAAAGAAATTTTCTCTTCAAGCTACAAATAATATGAAGGTTATGACTGAAAGAGAATATGAAACTTTTTCCAAATCTTTCACCACTTTTCCTCACAGTGCAGTGAAGAAAATAAATGGTCAAAGTTTAGCCGTAAAGTTAAAGATTGCTGAACTCGAATATTCTTTTCATCCGTTAATATGTTCTCAATGCTTGAAGTCATTCTCTGGTGATGCTGAGAATAAATTGAACATTGATGATTCTTTCTTAATAAAAGAGCAATCGAGTTCAAAACAAGAGATCGCATACACTAAAAATTTGAAAAATGAGACATTGAGCAATAAGCCATGCTTGGAAATATCTTTGCAGGTGCATGAAATCAATGGGAATGATTGTGTTTTTACCGCAGCGAAGGCAGAGGTTTCTCTTGTGTCTGCATCAGCGTTTAGTAATCAAAAGAATGCCCATGTAAATGAATGGTCTGACGGTAATGTAGTTCGGCGATCAACTCGAAAACGGAAGGCACGTTTCCAATCTTCTTTAAGTATCAACATGAAAAAGACTGATACGTTGGCTAAATTGCGTTTGCTGTTGTACGAACGATACAATAAGTCACCGTTGAACCAACGCCTATTTTTAACCGTCTTCTTCAAAAATGAAAAAGATATGGAGACCAATTCAGCCACTGAATATATAGTGCATGAGTTACCGAATGAATTGAATGAGAAATGTTTCGAGAGTATATTGAAGGAAAAAGCTGATAAGAGAGTCAAAAAATTGGCACAAAATGATCCTACCAACACAGAGTCTCATCCTGATTATAAATTTTGGCTTTACTTACAATATAGTGAAAATAAAGCTAACAAAATGACCAAACGTGAACAAAATGAGATAGAAGACTCACTTGTGAATTCTCTTCTAATGATCAACGAGCCATTCGCAGAAACTAATGTAGAAAAGAAGTCTGGGAAAAGGAGGGGGACAGAAAGAGGGTTTCATGGCACATTTTTGCAATCTACTGTGATCTCTTCTGATTTTCAAAATAAAAGTGCAGAAAAAAAATCAGTCCCTTCAATTGTCAGGAATGAGATCATTAAAAAAGCTTTTCCAAATCACAGAGCTACAAGTGACTCTACTGATTTCGTATCTAAATTAGACAATGGAACTGAAATGAAACCTATCACTATAGATTAGGTTGGAAATGGAACAATAGAGTCAAATATAATTTCAACTAAAATCAAAATCATAAAATACAATTTCTAGTATACAATGATTATTCTAAATGTATTTATCTTCACGCAAGGCTCTATAATTTTGTTCTATATTTTGTGTCTTCTTAGAAGGATAGTTGCCATAATTACAGCACTAGCGTTCCGATTTGAGATCGAAATAATGCAAAAGAGGTGACGAAGATTATTATGATTATTTCATTCTCACATTCAATTATTCTTCCCATAATGCCAAAAGAAATAAGAGGAATTTTTTTAACATACGTACTAACTATAGCGTGCAGCAAAGTTTTGTGTTCACCACCATAGATGCATGATCGACTGCAGTCACTCTCTCTCTCTAGAGGTACCTCAGTCTGGCTAAATAGTTAGTTTACCTACGGCAGCTCCATAGCAACTCATATTTTTTCTTCTTTCATTTTTCCTGACCACCAAAATGACAATAGCACAACTTCCTCCGCACATCGAAACTGACCTAACCAGAACCGTTCAAAATACCAAAGAAGAGCAAATCCAAGCACGTCCCGCAAATAAATTAGAGAAGGTTGATGCTAATAACAGAAATTTTCTAGCCTCAGATCCAATATATACAACAAACTTATCGGCATTTCCTATAGAAGGATTATCTCTACATCATGACTTCATTTCTGATGATGAAATGCATATGTTGGTAGATCTTTTAGATACCGGTGACGAGAACGACTCTTTAAAAAATTGGAAATATTCTGGTTTTCCAAAACGGAGAAAACAGCGCATTATTCTGCAAAATATTCACGAGACTAATAATGAAAATTCTGATGATTCAACGTGCTCTCAAGCTTATGATAAAAAATGGGAATGGTTAATCAAACGTGTTCACAATCTAACGAGTAAAAGCTCAATTACTACAGGCAATGATGATATCAAAGAACATTTTCAGAAACCTAATGTTATCTTAGTGGAAGAATACCGAGGTGCTTCTCCGAGTGGTGCAAATGTATTTGAACCAAATCTGGATAGCACAAGTTACATTGCAGAATTGATTATAGGCAACCATACATTGCAGAGCTATAAAAGACCCATTGAACGTTCTGATGAATGCTGGGATTTAATTCCAGACAAGAACACAAAAATATTAACGCTAAAAAATAGTCTTCTGGTGAAAACTGGAGAGAGTCTTTATGATTGGCGTTGTAACAACAGCAGCTCTCTTCAGCATTGGAAAAATAAGTCAGAAATCAATGATGGAAGTGACAAATATTTAGTCGGATTAGATCTACCAGATGGAATGGGAAAACTGACACGTGGCAAAGACTATCGCTGCATCAGCATTAAAATGAGATATGATGCAAACCCAGAGAAGTTTCTAGAACATGAAGTCTTGAATGGTGTGAAGAAAAGACTGTCAACTTTGAAAGTCAACCGTCAAGTTAACTATATTCCTCCACTATCAGATCTTCTAACAATCATAGTCACTACTTCTCCCATTAAATCTAATCCTTCTACGGAAGTCCTTGAAAAAGCATTTGAGACATTTGAATTAGCAGGTCATGATTTTGCTTACAAATGCAGGAAAATTATCATGTGTGATGGTCTACGCTTGCAAGAAGATAAGGTAGATAAATCAAAAAAACAGTCAAAAGTTACAAAAAAACATTCCAATGTGAAGCAAGCTTTGAGAAATGGTATTGCTAACCATGACCAAGCTAAAAAATATAGGCTATTCAAAATTGCGTTAATGAAATTATGTGCCGAAGCCGATGTTAATTTTTCAAAGGGGGAATTATCTCCTTTTTACAATACCAAGGTAGTTGAATTGAAAGAGCGTCATGGGTATGGATTTGCTCTTCGTGAAGCAGTCCAGGAAGAACATGTGACAACTCCATATGTTTGCGTCATTCAACATGATCGTACTTTCATGCGTAAAACTCCACTTTACGAGGTGGTCCAAAGCATGATGAACCATAGTGATCAAATCAAATATGTTGGTATGAATATGCGAAGCAATTTACTCCTTCGCGATATTTTCATTGGGAAGTACGGAAGGGTGTCCTATGAAGAGTTGGAAAAAATTGTCATCAGACCACCAGAACTAAATTTACCTGCAAGTATATATGGTAGGAATGGAAGCTCTGTGAAAGAAATGGTTTCCATGGTTTCTGACCGCATACGCAGAAACATCATAGAGCTACAGAAAACATACTTTAATTGCCAACAAGGTATATCATATCTGGATTGGCTGAAAGATAATAATCTAGATGATTCTGAAAGAAGACAATGTACTCTCACTCCAACGTTATTTTGGTATGATAATATACATGTGACTGAAAGTAAACATTATAGAGATTTTATTTTTGATCCGAAGTTCAAAATGGTTGCTCGGGGTGGATTTGTGGAAGATAAACTCAGTCCTGTTATTGTAAGATCTGTTGAACGTAGGGGCTTGAGTAAAGGGCACGAAAGATTTGGATGTTACATACTTGATGATCACTCAGGGATGTTTTTCACTGGTCATTTAGATGGAGGAAGTTACCTCACAGCCGAAGAGAAAGAGGCCTTGATAAGGAAGCAATCTTTGCAACGGAAACAAAAATAATTATGAATTATTGAATATTACTACTAAGTATTAGATTACATACCATTCTAAATTTTAAAATGCCTGAATACAAAACTTCTAAAGAGCAGGTCCCAGCACCATCTGTTGCACAGATTCCCAGATGAAGCATCCGTTAATCCTGATGAATTTTTCAGAAGATGCACATCCAAGGACGAACCCAATCATAAATACTAGAAGCGTTTTTACGAATGAAAGTAAATCATAGTGGCGGTTGCTAGTTTTCTTCGCGTCAACTTTCTCCAAACTTTTCAAATCAAATGTAATTGTACGTG
>Ga0209092_10002722_pt1 | contig 15967 bp, 20 predicted proteins | sample FraStrMetagenome_FD_187446 | JGI IMG/M metagenome (GOLD analysis project Ga0209092, IMG submission 187446) | Marine eukaryotic phytoplankton communities from Arctic Ocean - Fram Strait ARC3M Metagenome (SPAdes) (version 2) | ecosystem: Environmental > Aquatic > Marine > Oceanic | place: Fram...
TGTTGGTATCTTAGACGCACTACAAGCGTCATACACACGTTTTATCATAGGAACGCCATCTAACATGCATAGCGGCTTACCTGGGAAGCGTGTGCTTGCATAACGTGCTGGAATTAGTATTGCTGTGTTATTCATTCTGCTACTACTTTATTGATTGCAACTATGTCTACTACTACTTCTTCAAAGTCATCTAAGCGTAACATGTTTGGTCCGTCACTTGGTGCTAGATCAGGATTAGGATGGACTTCCAAGAAAAAAGATTCGATGCCAAGAGCAGCCCCACTACGAGCCAACCCAGGCACGTAATCACGGTTACCACCTGAACTGCCACCAAGTCCTCCGGGTTTTTGGACAGAGTGAGTAACATCAAAAACAAGATCGTGTTTATAATTGGTAAGCATATACATAAGACCAGTATAGTCAACGACAAGATTGTTGTAACCAAAACTTGTTCCCCTTTCAGTAATCCAAACTTCTTTAGCGTCTGTACACTTACTTAGCACACCTTCCATATCCCAAGGTGCCAAGAACTGTCCTTTTTTAATGTTAACAATTTTATTTGTAGCACAAGCCGCTTGTACTAGATCAGTTTGTCTACAAAGAAATGCAGGTATCTGATAAACATCGACTACATTAAAATGTTCAAGTAATGCAACTTGTTTTACATCATGAACGTCAGTAAGAATTTGTACTCCGTGTACTTCTTTAATTGTTGCAAAGTCGTGCATAGTAGATTCAAGTCCTACACCTCGTTTGCCTTGCATACTACTGCGATTGGCTTTATCGTAACTTGCTTTGAAGTAGTATTCGATACCGTATTTGTCACACACTTCTTTGCATCGTTGTGCAATTTGTGCTGACTGTGATAGTGTTTCGTGTTGGCATGGTCCTGCTATAATTCTCATGAGTTACTCACTTGCTTGTGTAATTGCTTGTATGTTTGCACTTAGTTGTGCATTAAATTCAGCGTCAGTTGTATCATAAAATAAACCTTCACTCAGTGCTCTACTAAAACTAGCAGTCATATTATTTTGTAAGCCAAGTTTATTACATGCTTCTCTTGTATCGTATCCGCCTGATAACCCTACAACTTTATGTACTTTTGGATGTTCTGTTAGTGCATCATATAAGTTAGGTCGTTCAGGTAATGTAAGTTTTAGTATACACTTACCGTCAAACTTATCTAGATGTGTCATAAGTTCACGTGCTAAAAATTCTTCTAGCATAATTTTTTCATCGCTGTCAATTGGAACTTCTGGTTCAACAATTGGCATAAGTCCAGACGCATATATTACTGTTGCTAGTTGAAACTGTTGTTCTAAGATAGGAGCCATGATTGGAATAGTTTTAACAATGCTACGCATCTTAGTTCCTGTACACCCCTTTTCTAAGGCGTAATCAATCATGCTATCAAGATCAAATTCTTTTAATAATCCATTCATGTGACAACCGGAATCTACTTTTAGTATTGCTTCGATTCCTTTGTCTCCCAATACATCAACTGCACCTCGGTCAACGCTGTCTTTATAAAGTATTGCCGCCCAAATATTATTACTATTAAAATCCGGACTATTAATCATACGCAATCGCATTGCATGTACTAAGTCCATTTTATTTTCTTCTGTGTATTCTTGACCGTAACGTTCTAATACGCCACCAGTCGATCCGCCACTGTGATCCATTGCCGCTATAAATTTACTCATGTTGTTCCTCCTTAATGATGTAGTACGTATTTACTAGTGTGTCTAGTAGTTTTCTTAACGTGGAATATTTCATTGATAACTCGCATAGTTCTAACCACTCTGCGTAATTTATTAAGTCGCCTTGTGCCCTTGCTACTCCTGCTGGATCGCCGCCTATGATCCATCTTGGTATTGTATTATGTGGAGCGTCTCTGTACTTTGCATATACTACACCGTCTACACGTTCGTATAACAATGCTTCTCCTGGTATCATTCTATCGTTTAATTGCGACATCAAGTTTAGCCTTTTTTCCAAATGTTTTATAAACAACTTCGCCGTCAATATGTTTTTGTATTAAGTCTAACCAATACGGAGGTTGTTCTATTATTAAATGTGCATTCCTGCCATCAGGTAGTCTTTTTCTAGCAGGCAATGTATCTATCCTTAACCAAATTAATTTTAATGATAATTGGTTTATGTGTTCTAATACATTTGTAATGCAACTTGGTTCAATGTGTTCTAATACGTCTACGCAAAATACACAATCAAACTTTGAATTAGGTACGTTCTGATATTCTGAAACTGCAGGATCGTATCCAACTATATTACAAGATGGATACGATTCTGCAAGTTCTTTTAAAATCCAGCCTTTGCCACAACCATAGTCTAACAAACTCTTTGCTTCTAACTGTTCAAAGTAATGATGGAATTGACCCAACTTCTTTGTGTTAGCACCAAACCCGGAAGGGCGGTGTTCATAAGAATGAACACCTTGGAGTTGTTGAACATATGATTGTGAGTAAAGCATTTATTTTGTTGCTTTTTTCTTAGCCGGTGCTTTTGCTTTTGCTTTTGCCTTTGGCTTAGGTGCTTCTTCAACTACTTTGCTTTGCATCCATTTTAACAATATACCGTATGCTGGAAGGAATACAATTAGTCCTACAACAATTTTAGTAAGTGTATTGTTAAATGCTACATCTGCTACCCACGGTGCTGGGTAAAATGCTGTGTAGAAAAATGCATATGTATCAATAATGTTTGCCGCAATAGTTGATACTGCTGGTGCAATCCACCATGCACTCATACGCTCACGAATGTGTTGGAACACATATACGTCAAGCATTGTACCAACTGCATACGCAACGCCTGATGCTACACCTACTCTATATGCATGTTCGTCACCTAGTGCTAATAGCACAAGTACCGATACTACAATAGCAGGAATAATAGCCATTGCTACAACAGCACGACCTGCTCGCTTACCAACCATACGTACTGTAAGGTCAGTTGCAATTACAACGATCGGAAATGTAAACGCCGCCGCCGCTAGTGGAAATGATCCAAACAAGGGCAATTCTGCTCCTGGAAATAAATCAAATCTAATTGTTACTAGGTAGTTTGACACAGCAATTACTAGCGTGTGTAAAATAACTAGGTTTCTTACAAGTGTCCTATCGACACCTTCTAATAGTCTATTAAACATATGTTCTCCTTATGTTGTTAAATTATCTTGGGGCAAATTGTTGTTGTAGTTTGATGTTGTCAAAGAATTCCTTCTTTGTACCTGCATCATCCTTAAACGCTCCTTCTAACACTGTGGTCTGTGTTAGACTAGAGTGAGCACCGATGCCTCTGTTCTCACAACATCCGTGTGTTGCTTGAATGTAAACACCAACGTTTTCACTGCCGGTTGCCGCCATGATCTCACGGGCAATTACATTGTTTAGTTCTTCTTGTAATGTCCCGCGCCTCGCACACCACTGTGCAATTCTTGTGTACTTTGAAAGTCCAATTAGGTTGTCTGCCGCGATGATACCAATGTATGCAACGCCACTAACTGGTTGGTGATGATGACTACACATACTCTTAAGTTCTGAACGTACTACTAGCAATCCTTTATAACCATCTTCAACATGATTAGGAAATGCTGTTGCATTAGGCATTGGATCATACCTACCACTCATAATTTCGTTAATATACATCTTTGCAAGACGCTTACCAGTATCCATACTGTTAGGGTCGTTGAATCGATCAATTACTAAACTATCTATTACGCTTTCAAACTTAGGTGTAAGTTCGTCAATAAGTTTTTGTTTATCACCTTCTTCAAGGTATTCACTAATATTATCTCCAGCCCAAAAGCGAGCGTTGTCGTCATTGATTCTTTCTTTAATCAACTCTGAAACATTAGCGTCTTCGTATTTTATATCCATGTTTTTTATTCTCCGAGTTATAGACGTGGATGTCTATGTTGTTATATTATATATGGTATTTAGGTTAATGTCAACCTAAATTTTCTCTAAGTTTTCGTCTTTTTATTATATGCTTTTCATACATATAAGGGTGTTGGTCTTTGTAGTAGTCACGCTTTTCAAATACCTTACTAGCATCATCTAGTTTAGATACACGTTGTAGTAGTACCATTGTATACAATTCATTATACAAATTTAGACACCACAGGTCAATATTTCTATTGTTGTATCCTGCATTAAAACTATCAACGCCTCCCTGCATTTGTTGAGGTGTAATTATAGTTTCATCAGTGTCCATGGCTACTACTACAACGTCATATGTGTCGTCAAATCTTTCTGCTTCTTTAGATACACTAGACCAGAAATGGTAGGCATCTTGATTAGTTACCATTACTGCTTTCATCTTGTCTTTGTCAACTACAGGTTTAGCATATGGACATTTTTTATTTTTGTCTAATTGCTCAACCCAGTCAACAATCCATTTATGCAGGTTACTTGTGGTCATCTAATAATTTCTTATCTATAATTTCAGTGTTAAAACTTATTACAATTCTATCTTTATCACCATAGTAAGGTAATGCTGAATGTGGTAAGTTACCTGGAAAGATAACTAATTTTCCATCTTCAATTTCAGCATCAAAACAGTCTCCGTAATATTCATTGCCTAAACCTAATATAGGAAATTCAATATTGTTATAAAAACGATTAATACCGTTTGCTGTTTTATTATTAGAATCTCCTTTATCTACGTAGAAGATTCCACACCACGGACTAAGTGCATGTGTATGCATATCATGATAACCTCTGTCTTTAGTTATATGATACCAACTATCTGTAGCACGTATAATCCAGTCACTAGTATCAGCATGAGGATTATTTATATTTTGAGCAACTTCTAATGCCATATTCATACAGAAAGTTTTTACTTTATTAAGTGATTCGTTGTCGTCATTATTAAACAACGTTGGATAACTTTCATCTAAGAACTTTTTATGACGTTGATCAAACGGACCAATACCAGTATTACCTGGAGTTTCTTCAACCTTACAAACTTTAATATATTCTATAAGGTCATCTTTTAATGAATCATAATTAGGCATATTCATTTCAAGAACCATTGTAGGCCACAACATATTTTGTTTGATGTCTATCATTTACTTAACTGATGTTCCGCTAGTACGTCTTACAATGTCATCGTGATTGAACTCTGCCCAATACAACTCAAATGCAACACCATCTTCTAGTCCTTCGAACTGATGAATCTTGCCAGGCTTCACTTGCGTAAAGTCACCTGCTTCAAGAATAGTTTCATCAACTAGTCCTTGATCATCTTGCCAAACTCGAACAATCATTTTGCCAGATTCAACAAAGAATCCGTTCCACTTAAATTCATGTGCGTGTTCACTACACTTGAATCCTGCGTTAAAATTAATACGGTGAAACTCTAGTACACCGTTTGCATGGATGAGTTCTGTACCACCCCATACTTTTCCTGCTTTGATTCCCATTTCTATTCCTTCCTTTTCATTATAGTAATGCCGCATAATCAATTAGTTCACTCTGTCTACTAATATCTTTTACAAAAAACGCACACTTAGGATCAGCACCATCAGTAATTGGTACACTTAATAGTTGTCCGTTTTTCATCTTTGGAAAATACCATTTAACATCATTATAAAAGTTAACAATTTTTACTTCTGCAAACTTTGTTGTAAAACTTGTTAATGGGTTAAACAAAAATGCTTCAAAGCCTCTATCGTTTAAACTTGTTAAAGGTAATACTTCTAAATCATTTCCTGATTCGCTGTCGCCTACTGCTATACACCAATCTAATGGCATTGTAATTTCATGTCCACCAATGTCAAGCACCATAGCCGGCGCACTAAACGATTCTAAAAAAATCAAAGGAATAAAAAAGAAGTCAGGCTCTTTAGGACTACTGTTGTCCAACACGCTGAATCTTATGTCTTCCTCTATCTCGTCAGGTACCTTATCTAAATGGTAACACTGATTTTCTAATGTTAATATTCTCATATTTAATTCCAATCCACTTTTTCTATTGTAAACGGGTACTCTGCTTCTTTGTAAAATTTCTTACGCTGAGTTAGATGTCGCTTCGCATACTTGCATGTTGATGTCAAGTCCCATATTTGTACAAAGTCTTTGTCTTTCGCAATACGAACTCCACGTCCGATTGATTGTATTACTCTTACGAAACTTTTCCCAGGCTCAAGTAGAACCATATTAAAGATACGTGGTATGTTAAGTCCTACTGCCGCAACTCCGTACGTTGCAATAATAACTTCATTCATACCTTCTTTAATTGTGTCGTAAGTTTCTTTCCTGTCTTTTACTTTTACTGCACCGCTTACAAACGTGCTGTTAGGGATTAGTTCTTCTAGTAATTTGCCTGCACTAATTCTATCTACTAGTATTAGAGTGTTGCCTGATTGCGAAATCTTACCCATCATCTTAGCAATGTAGGCTAGTCTCGCTTCGTTAGTTGTTAAATATTTTAGTTCACTTTGATAGTCGCTGTGTACTACTGTGTCTATTAGTTGACATACGTTAACATGACACTGCGATAGTACACCCTTGTCCTGTAATTCTTTTGCACTTATTTGTCCAATTACCGGTCCTAGGCTTGCATGTATACTTTCAAATTCAAACTTTTCTTTAGGTACTGTGCCAGTTAGTCCCCAACGAATGGGTGCATTACGTAGGTTGCGAGTAAGCAAATTCTTAAGAACTTCTGCTTTGGCCATGTGTACTTCGTCGACAATAATAGTGCTTACACCTTCAAGGAACTCTGCAAGTGATAACACTGCTGATCCGTCCTTGTGCTTCTTGTCTAGAATATTCAAACTCTGCCAAGTGCAAATAGTGTGAGTCTTACCTAAGTTCTTCCTGTCGCCGAAGTACACACCAACGTCGAGCCCACAGTTAATATAGTCTTCTTCTGTTTGTTCTACTAACGACTTGTTAGGAACAATTACAAGACTACGTCCGTAAGGCTCAGTTATATGTGATAGTGTTGCTGTAGTAATAGTTTTACCTGCACCAGTAGCAATCTGTTGTAGACTTTGTGGATTCGCAATAAAATTATTAATTGCTTCTACTTGATAGTCACGTAGGATAATTTCTGTACCTTCTACAGGATGCCCTTCAGGCCATACAACGCCTTGGTCTGCCCAATAGCGTTCTGTAACAGGAGTAAAGTTTAATTGTATTGGCTGTCTTCGATCTTCAATGTCTGCAATTTCAACATTATACTTTGTTAATACTTCACTAATAGTTCCAAGATGATTTACATATCCTGTGCCGCCTAGTCCAAAGAAAGCAACCTTACCATCCCAGCGACCTAGTTTATACTGTGGCATATACTTTGCATATGGTACTTCAAACTTTAGTGCATTAGACACTTTGCGCCTGACATCTACATCAAGTCCTTCTAACTTAATGTTTACTTCGTCTTCAATTATTAATTTACATCTACTCATATTTTTTGTATGTTTCCGCTTTTTGTAGTATAAGACCCAAACTGTGATTCTATTTCATCGAAATGTAAAACTAAATCACCGTCAAAGTATCCGTCTAGTCTTGTATTTTTTAAACTTTCTAAGTACAATACTGATTGTTCTTTCCAGTCTGAATTAAACAAAGGCTTTGGATATTTCTTATTACTACTAATATACACTACTTCAGTGTCTTTATCAAGAGAATTATTTAAATTATTATCTCTAATGTATTCGTTAAATTCTTTATCGTCTTTGTTATCTAACCTAAACATAGTTGAAATCTTAGTACGATCAACAAATCCTTTAATACTTTGATACGAAGTAGATATATAATCTAATGGATTCTTTTCTGGTATGATTATTAATAACGGAAATCTTTTTAATTCAACTAAAGAAGATATTACAGCATCTAAGGACCACTCATTCTTAGATATAAAAATGTTTGGCGAAGTCCTATTAATAATTCGTTGAGTAAGTACTGAAGTTTTATTTACATACATGTGTATATCATCAAAATATTCTAATCCATAAAGCATTGCTCTATCTTTATATAAGTGTACATTATCAGCAACTAGTTTACCTAAGTGTTCTGTAATCTTATCGTCTAATGCTTTAGGTGTATTTTTAAGTTCCAAGTTGTAAACACCTGGAATATATTCTCCAGGATTGTTTTTAATTAGTTCTACTTGTTCTGCATATTGTAGAATATCATCTTCAATGTCATAATTTTTATTTTTAAATTCTTCAACAATATCACAAACTGTATTTTCAGTTATTTTAAAATAGTGTATGTGTGTACCCTTTTCATGATAGTAATTTGATTTATGCTTGTGTGCTATCATTTCAACTGATTGAATAGTTCGTTTACTAAATGGAAATCTAATTGCAATATGTGAATTTTTAGTTACTTCTTTTTTAGTATTACCTCTTTTTCTGCTCAAAGTATATACTGATTGAAATGTTACCACTGGTGCATCAACAACCTTAATCCATTGTGATCTATCTACTTTACGTAAAGGATTACGAGTTGTTTGCATCTTAATTACTTCCTGAAGATTTAAATATCCAAGATCATTAAATTGGTCATTGTAATAATTAAGTTTCATGCACACTACATCAAGTTGTCTATCAGTAAATGCTTTACCTTTAAACACCTGTCTTGCAATACTATACAATATTGTGCAGTCTACACTATCAATTTTAATTTTATCATTGCCCTGTAATCCAGCAAGGACTTCAAGGTAATCTTCAACTGTTTCTAACTTCATGCTTACAGTATACTATATTATAGCAATGATGTCAAGTGTTTAAGTGGAATTCCTTGGGATATTTCTTCAACTGTAAATTCGGTGTGTGCATAATCATTAAGCCATTGTGTTCTATCACCGTACAAAGGATTCTCAATATTACGTAAGTTTTGTTCTGCTACATTAAATGCAAGACTGCTCGGGCCAGTAAATGCAGGCACGCCGTTGATAACACTGTGTATACCTGGGTTACTTGACCAACTAACTGTAGCCCATATGTTGTCAAACTGCATATCAAAGTCATCATAAGACCCTTTAATTTGTAAGGGTTCTTGTCTTCTTACACCTTTGAAGTCGTGTTCAATAGCAGGTAAAGGACAGCGTGGATGCGGTCTAAATATGATAGGACGATCAGTTTGGGCTCGAATAAATGTTATTGTGTCGTGTACCCAAGTAGACATTGAGGGCATATCTTTCCATTGTAAACTCTTATCATGTTGTCCTGCTATAAGAATATGTTCGCCGCTATACTTCCAAGGTTTAAGTTCTAATCCCAAAAGGCTTGCGCGAGTACTATCATTGCCACTAGGCAGATAATCCCCATCACGATTGATACCATTTAGTCCTACCTTCCATGTAGTGCCGCGTTTAATGCCACCAACTTCTAATACTATTGTTGGTTTCTGTTGTTCCCAGATTGATTGGTTTCTAGCCATTCTTCCATTAAACAACACGCTCCAAATAACATTAACATCGGCACTGTTATCATTATAAACAACAACATGCCCGTTAACATTAAGGCTATTTGCAAAAGCGTCAAACACAGGCTTGCTATTAAGTGAGCCATAGTCAGTCCAAAGACTAAATTTCATTCCAATATGCTTCTTTCCGATGATCCATTAGATCTTTACGTTTCGAATGTCCATCGTGTTTACGAGCACCTTTCATGTGATCAATATATCTACCAAGTTCGGTGTTGATCAATGGATGACCGCCACCGCCTGTCTTAGCAGTTTTAACATAGATACTTGCACTATAATCTAGTACTCTTGGATTATAGTTTTTATGTTTATTAAGTATTTCTCCAAATACATAACTGTCATGCCATTCTGTTAACTTAAATATTCCGTTAGGTCCTTCAGCATCTTCGTATGCTTCTTCAAAGTCTTCTAAAAATTTACGACACTGTTTGTCTTTAATGTTAAGGCCATAGAAGCCACACTCCGGCCATGTCTGTGATCCTTGTCCTCGGCCTACATATGTAATCCAACTTTCTTGTGGTAACAGTCTAGCAAAGTTTTCGTACGACCATTCACTGTGTACAAACGTATCACCGTCGACCCATACTACATAATCAGTATCTTCTGTTTCACAGGCATCAAATACTGCATACACCTTATTGGCAAAACGCACTGCGTCCCATTTAAATTCTTTGTGATGGTCTCTTGGACGCTTTTCTGGATGCGGGCATTTGCCATTTGCTTTTGGAACTGCTCCCCATTTCATTTTAAAATCATTTAACTTAGGTAACATAACTTTAGCATCAACTACTTCAACATTGGTGCCGTTTGTTTCTGGTTGGCAGTCTTCTGCATATACAATTAATATAATGTTTGGATCTACGTTTTGTTGCCAACTATCAATTAATCGTTGGCCGTATGTTAACATACCTTCATAGTGAAATGTTGTAACTGCTGTAATTTTCATATTATTCCTTAATTGCCCATTTACGCATGTGGCGCCAGGCTTCTCCTGTTGCAAGTTCGTCTAATGTCCAATGGCACTGTGCTAACTTATGTAGCCAAGGTTCTCTATCAAACTTCTGCGGGTTTTCAATCTGTTTAAGACTGTGTGATACTACATCCTTTGCTTGACTTCTCATTGGGTCTAATTGTATAGTTGGTATGCCTTCAATAGTACTAACAATAGCAGGACTACTGTTATAGTTAATTACACATTTAGCAAGAGCAAAGTCTTGCATAATATCTTGATTTGAACTAATACGTATTTTAGATATTTTATATTTTGCTAGTTCACGCACATGATCGCGTACTTTTTTATCGCCTGGATGAAATCTAATTATAATTTGTCTATCAGTATAAGTTCTAATCTCGTTAATAGTTTTTACTAACCATACAACGACACCTTCACCGTCCATACTCCAGCCGCCGTCACGTTGACAGCAAATTAATACAGTCGGTCCATTGTCTAAGTTCCAAGGCTTAACATCTATCTTTAGTTGTGTTTTCATTCGGTTCCATCGCCTTGGATCTGGATTGTCATAACAATATTCGCCTGTAGTAGGAAAAATACCATCATAACTATAACGCAAATAACCATGCGTATTGCCTTTATCATATGCTAAAAATAAATTAGCATCAACAATCATACAACGTTTTTTGCGATTAATTTGGTTATCATACACATCTTTACGTAATCTTAAATGTCTAGTGTTTTTACTATTATGATGTACAAAGCCTTGTATAACAGCAACATCGGTATTCATAGCATGCCACCCGGTAACTACTGCTCCTTTATCACCAACAGCATTAACACCTTTAATAAAATTATGAATAATTTTAGGCTTCTCTTGATTTGAGTTTCCTGGTGGTATACCCATTAGGTAAGATGCAACAGTTAATTGATTCATCGTATGTCCCACTTCTCTATTGTTTCTAGAGCAGTGCCGTCTGACATTTCTTCAACTCTAAATTGACAGTATGCTAACCAATGTTGCCATTTGCGTACTGTGTATTCATCTTCATATCTTGGCTGTTCAATTTTAGTTAAATCTTTTTCGCACAACATATCAGCGGCATTAGGCGCTAATGTAAATGCAGGAACACCATAACCTATTGCTTCAGTTGCCGCAATACTATTATATGTCACTACAGCAAAAATATTATCGTTGTCTAATTGATTGTATAAACTACCGTCGCCAATACGGTCTCTACGTAATCCTTTATCTCTAATAATAATTTCTCTATCTGTGTTTTCTTTAATTACTTTTATAGTTTCATTGACCCACTCATCTCTCTCAATACCATAAAACTTACAAGGCTTACCACTAGGAGTAACTAACAGTATAGGTCCACCATCACGCTTCCATCCTGGAAATCCTAAGTGCATTGTTTTACTATCAAACTCAAGGCGCTTCCAACGATCGTCAGGTACTTCTGTAAAGTTACTGTGTTGCATACCGTTTGGTACAACTCTATGATATAACTTACGCTTCTGCCTATTGCCTAAGTATCCTGTATCAATATAAAAATAATCACGTCCTGTCTTGATACATTCAGCAACAATCTTACGACCAGTCATACCTCTAAATGCAACTGGAAGTTCAGAAGGCCAATTTCTCAGATGTTTGTAATTATCTAGCCATTGTGCTTTAGTTCCCTGTTGCCAGCAAAGTACAATGCCGTCATGTGGATCAATTGCTAAATGATTAATTACACTTCCGTCATTTTTACTCATTCATCATTTCCTGTAGTTCTTGTTTCCATACTTGATTATATTGACAGTGTCTATAGTTTTCAAACCACGGTCCGCCTTCTGTGTAGTGTAATAGTTTTGGTGAGCCATCCTCTGGCTCTTTATAGTGTCCTACTAACCAATTCCATTCAGGTGATAGTTCACCAATTAAGTTATCGTTTTGATGTCCATCTTGGTCTACAAGCCAACTAAATCTATGAAAGTATGCACCGTTAAGTTCTTTCTCATTTACTAAGTCTATGTTAAGTCTTTTATTAGCAGGATGTCCGCAATTGATAAGCATCATGCTAGACCAATTCTTGCGTGGATAAACTGTTTGTGTTTGTCCGTCCATTTTAATACCTTCTTTAGGTGCATAGTCGTGTTGTACACACATCACTGCTTTCGTATCGTCTGCTTGTGCAAACAACTCTGCAATGTCTGTAGTTAGTAGCATGTCACAATCCATAAACACTGCCCAACCACTAAAGTTAGCAAGTTCGGGAACTAAGAAGCGAGTAAACGTAAATTCAGTACTAGCAAGTTTGTCCGGCGCTCTTGAATACCAGCCTTGACGTTTAAGATCATTTTGTTTTAACGGAATAACTTCTGCTGTTGGACTATGCCGTTCAATGCTGTGTTTGCACACTTGATATGCCATATCTTCTCTTGTATCGTAACCTACAAATACTTTCATTAATCTCTTCTTTCTATGTCTTCTTCTATGCACTCACTACCCCATTGTATTTCGAGTATGTGTGCGTTTTCTGTTCCAGGGTTGCTTGGTTTGTGCCATACTTCTTTACCTATTTCATAAGGTAGTCTGTCTGGTGTTAGCAACACTCTATTAACGTTTGACTTCCATTCAGATATCATGTCAACTGAACCTTCAAGTATAATCCATTGTTCTGCACGTTTAAAATGCTTTTGATCACTAAGTGACTTGCCTGGATATATTACTAGTTCTTTTACTTTGTAACCTTGTTCGGGCTTATGATCTAACACACGCCAGTAGCCCCAGTCACGTTCGGTCTTTTGTGTTTTCCATTCATCGAGTATCCAACTACTTGAATTCATTTTGTTAGTACCGCCAACTCCAAACGCAAATTCTACATTAGGCATATCACCATATGTAGCATACTCTGGTGTTGTTGTGTTAGTCCTATCTCCACCGTTAGCAAAGATTACTTTGATATTCCCATGTGTACTTAGTGTATGAAAAATTGCCTGACAAGCACTATCGTCACTGTCGTCAAACCCAATTACTTTATCTACAACGCTAAGTTCTTTAATAATAGCACAACGATCTTCAAACGGCATAAAGGGTCTACCTTTTTTACGTGTAAGCCAATCATCACTATTCACGCCAACAATAAGTTTGTCGCCGAGTTTTTTTGCTTCTTTAAAATATTCGATATGACCTTTGTGTAAAGGATCAAATCCGCCTGTTACTAATACAACGTTCATGTAGATATTTATGTGCGTATATAATCTATAAATAATAATATGGCACAAATTAAAAGTTTATACACCGGTAGTAAGCATACTATTATAAGTTTTAGTGGCGCAGGCAACACACTGCAAGGCACAAACTTAGAATTTTATAATCTAAAAAATCATGGGTATAATGTAATATGGGTACTAGATGAAACTGTAAGTTGGTTCAATAATATTGATCATAAAGAAATTATAAAGCATATTAAGACTGATAAAGTATATACAATTGGCAATAGCATGGGTGCGTATAATGCAACTATCTTTAGTTTATTATACAATGTTGATAAAGTGTTAGGCTTTGCTCCGCAATATAGTGTTGACCCTACAATAGTTCCGTGGGAGAAGCGTTGGCATAGATATACAAAAGATATTAAGAAATTTAAATATCCGCATTTAAAATTTATTCCTTGGACTGACTACACATTTATATCCGGACATAAAGGTTACGAAACAAAACATATGGATCTTATTCCTAATAATACAAACATCAATAAGTTAGTTACATACGGCAGTCATGACGTTGCAACTAAGTTTAAAGAGTCAAATAAACTGTATGATATTATAAATTTATACTTTAAAGAAGATAAAGCAATAGGACAAAATTACTTAGATAGTTTGTTTACTTAAAGAACTTAGCAACAAAGTTTTCAATAATAATCTTTACAATATCATTATTAACATGCCTTGTTGTGTTGTCTTCAAACAGTGTAGGAATATCTGTATGTGCGCCTACCCAACGTACCATTTCAAAACTAGGCCAGTAATGAATATTATTGTGCTTGTTCTCATTAAAGAACTGATCTAAACTTACACGCAAAATACTCTTACTAACGCAGTCACTTACCATAGTAGGGCGATTGCTAAACGTTGCATTTAGTGGTACTGGACTTAGTGTAAAGATAACCGTTTTGTCTGCGCCTGCATATGTTTTAATTAATTCAACAATACGTTTCATGTTGTCAACATTTTCTTGTACTGTACTTGATACACATTTATGCTTTGCAGGATCGTAACTCTTTGCAGGTACACCTCTCCAAAATACATTATCTGTTTCTACATCTTTCCAAACTTCACCTAGTCCAAATGTAACAACCACTGCACTAACTTCTTTAAAGTGTTGTAATAATTTCTGTTGTTCTTGATCTGGCTGCCACTGGAATGCCCCTAGTGTCTTGTCGTTGTCGTACCAATATGCATCAGTACTTCTATCGCCTGTTAGAGCCCATTCCAAATATTGTCTTACAGCAAAACTATTGTTTAGTCCTTCTGGTACATTAATATAACTAGTGCCTTTACCGTTTGCATTTAACCAATTACGTAATCTATCTGCAAAGCAACTACCCATAGTAACTACTGTATCGTCGTTACCAAACATAGGTGTATCAGGACCATAACCTTTAAATATAAACTCTTTTGCCATTGCATCTAAGTCTGCAAACTGTTCTTTCTTAGCAGGAAAATAATTTACATCACCCTTGTGCCATGCACTTTTTTCTACTTTGAAATTACCAGCACTTAATTTAGCACTGTTAGGATGTATTGTTATATCTGCAAATTTATTTTTAGGCATATTTTTTCCTTAAATGTTTCCACGGCAATCCTGCTAGGCATTCATCTTCACGCCATTGGCAGTATGCTAAATTATTTAACCACTGTTGTCTTTCAAATAGTTTTGGTTGTTCTATGTTTGCCAAATACTTATTACTGCAATCCCAAGCCATTGAACTAGGACACATACTAAACGTAGGAATTCCTTCCATTACACTTTCGGTAAGTGCATTTGAATTAAATCCTACTACACACCAAGCATTATCAAAGTCTGCTTGTAGTCCTGCACCTCCTGATAATAACCCTGCACCTTGTAAGTTATCACTTATTTGTATATCAAAGTCTTTAAGTATTGCTTGCTGTCTATCTATACGTGACGGATGCATACGCACTCTTATAGGCCTGTCAGTATATTTTTTTATTTCATTTAATGTGTGTGTAACAAAGTTTTCGTATGTTCCGTGCTTTGCTATTAGTTTTACAAGACTACTATCGCCCGGACGTTGTAACATTACTAGTATATAATCGCCTTTAGTGCGCCAATCTTTAACAATTAAGTTTTGATCTTTTTGTACTTGTTCCCATCTGTCACTAGGACTGTTTTCATTGCAGTAGTCGCCTTCGTCTCTAAAATAACTTGTCCAACTAAATCTGTGATAGGTTTTTCCTGGCTGGCCCGGATCTGGATCAGGCATGTTTTTTCTAAACACTGCACTTTCTGCTACAATAAAAGGCTTGCCGCTATCTT
>Ga0209092_10002724_pt1 | contig 15961 bp, 4 predicted proteins | sample FraStrMetagenome_FD_187446 | JGI IMG/M metagenome (GOLD analysis project Ga0209092, IMG submission 187446) | Marine eukaryotic phytoplankton communities from Arctic Ocean - Fram Strait ARC3M Metagenome (SPAdes) (version 2) | ecosystem: Environmental > Aquatic > Marine > Oceanic | place: Fram...
TACGGGTGTCAGCGTTGATGCACACCATGCTGATCTGCTGCTTGGCATTCCGCACTACGACTGTCAGTTTTCGCACGCATATTTACAGGTATCAGCGTTGGTGCACACCATGCTGACCTGCCACCTGGCAATCTGCACTGCTATTTGGCTACTGCGTACTAATACATCTTGCGGAATTGCTTACCCGTAATTGCGCACAGCTGATTGACGTGATTAACAACAGTGCTAAGAACAAATACACAAGGTGACCTTCTTGAAGCAGCATTAGGATTGTAGAGAGACAGTAAAGAAAGCTATGTGTCACAACATAAACTTTGTGTTCTCCAGATTCTTGTGGAATACTTGTTGCTGTACGTGTATACCGATACAATGACACTGTGTGGGATAGCAGGCCATAAAAATGTCCATTAGCTCACTGCCATTGCCGTATATATAACGTCCGTTCGTATGCTTCTTCCTGTTCCAATGAGAGATAGGTTCCAGGAATGCTACCAGATAACAAATTTCTAAGTCAGGTCATATGTTGTTTCTCCCCATCTTTTTGGTGCATGTCGTTAGACGTTCAGTTAACGGCCTACAGGAAAGTGGTTCCCTGCGGAGTAAAAGACAAGTTGCTAGTCCCACTCTTTTCAAACAGTATGTATTGCAGAGCGATCTTCCGATGTCAGGCCATCGTACCAAAAGCTTTGGCAAAAATCGAGCAGTGCCTGTCAAGATTAATGCAACCGCATTCGATGAATTACCATACGGATTTGGATCCAAAAACTCTCTGGTTGCTCTTCGTATTCGGCAAAGAAGTAATGACCAATGCCAAGTTGTATCTGGTACGTCACAAGCAATTCTTCAGACAGAAAGGCGAACATGTAGCAGTGCACTGTCGCAGAAACGACATGAAAATCATCCTGAAGAAAAAGCTTGGCCAATGTGGTTTTGATCGTCTCGATGCCGAAATGTGGGACTTGATCTACAAGTTGAAGGAAGATCATATTGTTCACTTCATGACGGACTCTAAGGAGTATGTAGATTTAGCATATCATAAGTTCGGTTCAAACATTTGTTACGGGCTGCATTGGGCCAAATTAGAAGATACTTGGGATTACATGGGCTATCGAGCAACCAGCCTATCCAATGCAATCGAAGACTTTGCAATTATGTCACTGTGCGATACTGTCTGGGTGTGTCCGTCAAGCTCGTTCACAGAATGGATACAAGAGCAAACAGGTGTAAAGGTAAAATACTACAACACGTCTCAACACATTGATTGGCACCCATTGTCACTCGATTCTGCTCATCAAATATCACAAGTGTGTGAAGATCTGTTTCACCGACGCTGCTTGGCGTGGCATGTGATGTCTGGAGATCCAAGCATTGAGATAGGTATGACCCATCTAGCTATTCTTCGACGGCTCACTGAAAGGCACTTGATGACGTTCCTCACTTTTTTGGAAGATCATGGAGTTCGCCCCAATACAGATTGGATATCTCTAAATGTTCTTGGCAGATGGCTTGCCGATGAAGAGCAGACACAAGCAGATAGGATGGTGCCGATTATAGAAAACCGTGCGGAATATGTACAGCGGTGTAATCGAACTCAAGGGTGGCTGAATAACTTCCTTCGGATCCGTCTCTTCGATTTTTTGATGTCGCGTTTCGACGTCAGAATACGATTTCAACAGAAGAGAGATGATTGTGCCTTCTACTTTGAAGCTCCAAACTATCTTCGGACTTGGTCAGCGTGCGAACATGCACTCGAACGTGCAAAGAGTGGATGGCAGTCAAGCAAAAGGAGGCGATATGAATGAAATAGTGCATCTGCGACGTAGAATTCGATGCAAGATTGAAAGAAAACAAATATAAGCGAAACTACATAATCGTCTAAAAGAAAATACAGACCAAGCTAATCTTGATATATAGCATCCAGCTCACAATCCACAAATGAGATATAAGATTAATCTACTGATTTATTTGTAATTCATGCCTACGTTGCAGCGACTCTCATTTCAACCTGTCTGCCTTATGACAGTGGTCTTTATATTTTGGCTTCGAATCCCTCATGACAACCGAGCTGACGACATCATTCTGGGAACACCAGCGGCTGTAACGTCTGACGTCCGAAAGTTCAAGATCTCAGATAAAACCTGCAAGTAAAATATGGACATACCGTTTAGGCTCAAGCCGATTTTTGATGAGTAATGGCTCATCGCGACCCAATCAGACGTGCTATTGGGCCGAATGGTAATGAGTATCTAGAGACATGGTGCAATAGCTTCACTTCTCTTTGCATTATAACCAGAAAGGAACACGAACCGTTATGCGAGCACGAACAAATCAAACCATTACGAAGCTTGGGCATTAAAGTTGAAACCTTACGGAATCCAGCCATACCTTCGTATGTTCGAGACACGACGGTGCTCAATACTCCAGAGTGGGAGCTTGCGTTTACTCCGAGCATGCGATACAAAATTCAATTCGAACCTGTCAATGCAGCAATAAGCATATCTCACTTACGAGCAATAGCACAATGTTTAGCAGGAAGTACCCAACGATGGTGCATTATTATAGAAGAAGATGCGAAGCCAACAATGTACTTTGCAACCGGTATTATATCAGCATTGCTTGCAGTGTCTGGGGCACCTTCAGAAGACGATTCGGTATATCATGATCCTCCCGGTCTTATCTACTTCTGTATGTCAGAACATGCTCCTAGGCAACAGACAAGGGCACTCAAGGCTCGAGCAATATGGACGGCGTCGCAATCATGGGCACCTGCAAAACCATGTCTGAAGAACTTAACCCCTTACAGAGGGATACGGAGTGATTGGATCGGACAAGGTGGTCGAGGCTATATTATTAATCCTGAGTTCGCACAATTCGTACTTAGCCGACCAATCGGCAATCCGTGGGATTTGCATCTGCTCGATTGTTTGGAGGCTTGGTACGGACGCGCCTACTCGATATATCCATCCCCGCTTCTAAACGAGATCGATCCTGCCCAAGCAGCGAGGGGATCAGAACGTTTGGCCTCCTACTTTGGTAACAACGAAGCTATCACAGACTATATACTGTTGCTTTTCACTAAAAAATGGGGCCTTTGGAACAGAGTACGTAGTATAATCTGGGCTGCGATTTTGGCGAGTACTCACAGAATGGGACTTTTCGTACTCTGGGAAGTGTCACAGACCTGCGATTTGAAGTTCGAAGAAGTATTTCCTTTTTTTGCATCCATGGTTACAGGCATATGTGGAGGTGCACGCTACCATTTGCCCTTCTTGATGTTCAGCATGGCTCACGTTTACATTTAGGCAATATCCTGTACCGATGGGCTCAACTCAGGATGCAAAGATAGCATTCGAAGTCGTCCTCTCCTTTTTGATAACAGAATACTAAAGTGGTTAACCGCGGTGCAAATACCTGATTAGCAGTAATACTGTCCTCAAGGCTTCACTTGGATGAATGCTAAGAAGATTTCGTTTCTGAGCGAAGCACACTATACGTAGTCCCTTCTGGATGGCAATTCAAGCGAGAATTGACAGATCGGGATTTTCGTACTCTTGAAGATGTCACAGACCTGCGATTTAAAATTCAATGAAGTATTTCCCTCTTTTTTTTTATACACGGTTACAGGCATATGTGGAGAACTGATCGGTTATTTGGGTACAGAAACTCGCACGCATAGCCATGAAGCCTTCTGCAGAGCATTTGGCTTCAATGGCTGATCTCTGCTGAGCACAGGTCGGTTAGTCGTGCATTTCGCAAGCATCGCCGTTACACTCTCTGCTGAGCAAAGGGCTTAAAGAGCCAGAAACTCGCACGCATAGCCATGAAGCCTTCTGCGGAGCATTTGGCTTCAATGGCTGATCTCTGCTGAGCACAGGTCGGTTAGTCGTGCATTTCGCAAGCATCGCCGTAAAACCCTCTGCTGAGCAAAGGGTTTAAAGAGCACGTCTCTGCAAAGCACTGATCGGGGAAAGGTCTGGCAGTAAGGCTGTTCACAAGGATTGAATTGGATCTAAGCTTAGACCATATTGTTTCCGGGCGAAGCATAAATTTGTCCAGTGGTTGCATAATGAGAAGTTGAGCGTTTTTTTTTTTGTTATTATTTCTTTTTATTTCAGCGGTACAGAATTCGAAATTAAGTGATTGTCTTCATATCCATTTGGGAGAGAAGGCTATCTGAACTAACAGAGCGATAGACGGTGTTATATCGTACAGCTTATCATCTACCTGACTTGTATAATCTTATATTCATTTCAGGCTCAAGCCGATTCAAATCCTCTTCAGACATGACGAAGCGGAATATCACGACCGATGCAAACCATGCTGATTGTTTGGCAAAGCGTATATGCACACCTATTGAACACAATTCTGAAGATACTGATCTCATCTTCGTGTTCGCTGAAGAAGACTCCAAAATCATTCGATCTTTTACCAGACAGCACCTAAGACAAGCACTAGAGGAGCCACGGCGCAGACGTATGCAGCTTATCGAGAAGCTCGCACGACAGAAGATGAGCGAGAGTCCAGACAAAGTAGAAGGAGACGATTGGAATTGGTTGTACAACGAGTGGTACGACTACTTCGATGAGTGGCCTTTAGATAACGAGCAGATGAAAGAAGCGATCTTGCATTGGAAAGAATGGTTCAAAAACAACGCAATGCATACGAAGACTTACCAGAAGGTGGAAACTTTGGGAAGAGACCAATCACGCAGAAGTAAGAAGGAACTAAGGACGACAGTCAACGGTGCATTTAAAGTATTTTTGCGTGACACCCACATAAACAGTCGTGTTGCCATGTTCGCTCTGCGACACCCAACTGCTGCGCTCGAATCGTTTCTCCGAGTCAGGCGAAACCTAACAATACAATCTTCCAACTGCCACGTACATCTGGACACAAAAACAGATGATCACCAAGGTTGTCTTTCAGCTGAAAAGCCTCTAGTCCATGATAAGCCTGCGTCGAGTTCGACCTCCTCCTTTGCAAAGCTAGTCGTAGATTATGACTTACGATGTCCGAAATGCAAGATATGTACTGCTCCCGTGGCGTGGACGCAGACCAGTGCTGACAACGTGCGCTGGGCACTAAAGAAGGCAGCACACTTGCTACCCGATATCCTAAGATTCTATGAAGACAAGACGAAGAGAGTCAAATGGAAAGATCTCGGCATGGTCGCAGTGAATTCAGACCTGGCATTGGCTCTTCATCTGCTGCTATTCAAAGATGAACATCAGATTATGACGAAAAAAGAATTCAAAGCCAATCGCGAAGCACTAGAGTGCTACCCTGGCTTTGTGTGGTCAGATCCTGGTAACCAAGTTTATTCTGAAATTTTACGTGTGCTTGTTCATAGAGCTCCTCATTTGACGTGGTTAACAAGAGTGCTGAGAGCAGATACACAAGGTGACCTTCTTGAGGCAGCATTAGGATTATGGAGAAAGAGTAAGGAAAGCTATGTGTCACAACAAAAGCTTTGTGTTCTCCAGATTCTTGTAGAATACTTGTTGGACGTCAAACTTCATTGCGGCTGCTTTGCGAATGAGAATAAACAGAAACGAGAAACCAAATAGTGAGAAACCAAAGTGATCGAAAGGTTTCATGTAGCCAGATCCTGAAAGCCAACTTGACAGTGAAGCTTTGTTTGTACTCCAGAAAGACACTGCGTACTTGATGCGTTTCAGAACAGCGCAATAAGTTTTTTTAGTCTAGGATACACCCTACGCAACATGCTTAAAGGAGGTAATGTTGGCAACTATATATCTGTCAATATTGACGCTTTGGCTCAAGCTCCGTAGTTACGCACGAGAATCCACATTCCGTAGCATAGATGTTCTTCGTTGCAACTCAAGACAACACAGTTGTGTATCATCATCGTTGCTCAGATAAGATACTGCGATCGGTATCGAATGGAGAAGTACTCGTGGCTGAGCAGGCCCCGACTATGATCGGCAACTGTTTGAAAATCAAGATTGAAGGAGGCGGAGCCGTGTTATCATCTTCCGTGCGGTTGGCACATTCTAACGACCTTCGAATGAATCCAACGATGGTGGTTGAAGAAATTGGAAGGAGAGCAAAAAAGCGACCGCCTACAAGAAGGCGCCGCAAGCGTAAATTCAAAATTGGTCAAGTCCTATTATTTCTGTATTTTCTAACAAGATTTTTCAGTCCACCAGCTGCTACGGAAGACAACGAATGTCTAATCAAAGCCCTGCGAAATATTGGAGCCAAAGTCCCGCTTGGAAAATCGAAGGGGTATTGGGCGCAAAAGGATGGAAACGTAATGCTGGAAAGCACAGGAAAACGATTGGAAGCAGTCAGTTGTCCCAATGCAGAAGATGTGGGAAGGTATATCGTGCATTCTACAAATCATTTCATGGCGCTACGAATACATGTGGATAAGGTGGAGCTATTTGATGGCAGCGAAGTCGTCTGTTTAGATGATGTGGACATCCTTCAAACTCAGCTTCGTGACCCACGATTCTACAAACTCTGTAATGACGATTGGGAAACTCATGCCGATCTCCCGACAACATGCAGGATATGTAAAGAAACGATATTGGGAACACCAATGATCCAGAACGGATGCGGGCCGCTGCATTTCGGATGTTTGAATCTGGCATACTCTTATGAACGATACTATCCCGATGACGCCTTTGGTTGCGCGGGTGGCGCCCATGAATGTTTTCAAGGCTGCCATGAAGACCAACCGAAAAGCATTCTTGAAGACAGCATTGCAAACAATGAACTCGATATAGTTAACATTACACCACGTCGATGTGTATTCCAAAACTCTTCCTATTACTTCGTCAGGATACAGACTAATGCAGATGGAGCATGCGGCTTGCACGCTCTGTTTGGGAAGCCAGTCAATAATGAGCTTTACCTTGACAAGGCTCGGCAACTTGCTGTAAAGCTTATGCAAGAAAGATTAAACACGAACTCTGCGAGCGACGCCGTCGTGACCGCGCTGTGGTCCGAACTTGCTGTACCTGCAGCAAGACGCCAGATGAAAAACGAAGCACAACAATTCCACAGTGGTTGCTTCTGGAGGCACATGACCAGGACTGCAAAGACAACAGTAATCAAGCAAATTGTTGAAGCAGATGCTGCAGAAGTTCGTTTGCATCAATTGAAAGTTAAGCTTATGATACAAGCTCGAAAAGCATGCCGTTCAGAAAATGATACTGTAATCAGAGAGCTACAGTCGCGCATGAACGCAATTTATCCATTAATAAATCACTATGCTGACATACTGAATCCATGCCCAACCCATGATGATGAACGGCTTAGATTCTTCCTACCCACGACACGAGAAGCACGGAATGTCGTAGAGATCATTTCTGACACCCTCGAAGATGTAACGGATACAACTCACAAAGAAGATTTTACAATGATCATCGATATATTGTTGCAGATAGCCGATGCGAATATACTATGTACGGAAGGACAGCCAGAATGGTTCTTGCAGGAGGCAATTCCTATATATCTCAAGGCACTAGAGACCGAAGGACACGAATACTACCTCAGCCTTGACGAACTGCTCGAAATCGCGAAGGCTTCAAATACCAATCTAGTCGTAACGCAGTACCAGGGTGCCGAATTAGAAGTCATCGGACAACACTTGGAAGATGGCAGCCCTCCCATCTTTTTGGAGCTGACTGGTAACAGTGAGCGAGGTCATTTCACTCGGCTTATGGAGTCCAGGACTGTAAGTGCATCAAGACAACAAGACCACAGAGGATTAAACGCTGCAGCAACAACGGTGGAACAAGCCACGAAGTCAAGTACAGTGCCTACAAAAGTCACCCCAGATGGTATAGAATGCGAGGATATACTTCCAATAGACTCAGATGTGTCAGAGAGTTGTACAGAAGGCGATACTGCGAGACGAGAAGAAGAAGGAGAAGAAGACGAATCTGATGGATCCACCGACGATGATCATGAAGATCTAATGTTCTTACCGTTAGAACGCTCGAAAGCTATGCGATCAATCACAGAACAAGATAAATGGACAGAGGCCGCAAAGAAACTGGCATTATATCTGCGAGACAGACCTACCTTACCGCCGAAACGAGAAAACTCCAAGGTCTCGTTTAAAGAGGTTGATCATCCAGTACGTCTGCCCCTGTTTTGCTGCCCTTTCGAATCTTGCACATTCTCGACAAACGAAAGATGGGAATTCCTATGGCACATAGGATCAACCGAATCCGATGCTGTCCATATAAAAAGGATTCGGGAATCTTGCGGTGATCTGCTCCAATATGCTTCACCCTTGGACTTCGTCTATCTTGCGATCTCTCACCTAGAACGTCAGAAATTTCCACTCATCGGCCCAGCAATCACGAGACGTGCTTTGAGGTACCTTACCCACGTATACAATGACAACACAACGAAGGCGATGACCTGTTTCATATGTGCACAAATCGATGTCACGCTGGAAGGACCCGAATGCCTGAAATACCGTGCAGGCGAAGCACAACGAGAATCCGACAGCATTCGATCAATACATTACTGCAATAGAGAGTGGTTCAACGAAGCTGAACGGACATGCCCTGGAACTTTACTGAATAACTGCAGCCACGAGCTATGGCGACTACGATATGTCCAAGCACAGTATGACAAGCACAGTAGCATCAAGGATAGAAGCGTCTTAAAGCAAGTTGAGCCCAAACCGAAATCAGGACCTTATGCCTTGACGGAATGGTGTCTGGAACTTCCTCTCCGCAGTCCTGCGAAGAAGGTTTCCCACAAAAATCCAGCTCCTGCAAACGTCATCCTGTTCGGCTGCACCGAAGACGTACGATGTAAACTACCAGCAACTGCACATCAGCACAAAGGTAGTGGGGTGAACGGTACATATCATCGAAGACTCTGCTCACAGTGTGAGGTGCCGATATGCCGAGCATGCCGAAGAGACTTATACCAATACAGCGAAAGGAAAGGCGTCAGCACAATTCCACTTGCTTTGGCGAATGATAATTTTTATGGTTACATCAGAGAACTTCTCGTCAAGGAAAATGTCACCTGGCTCGAGTGCGCATGTTCTAATCTTGTATGGTCCACCATCCTCGTGTACTATCTTGAGGAACCATATGGCAATCTGATGCAAGATTCGATGGAAGGAGCGCAAGCACGAACGCAGGCCCGAGGAAACTTGTTCAGCTTTTCCCTACCATGGGAAGACATCGAGCAACGATGCTCGGAAGCCCAGCAGAATTGGTCTAAAACTTCCCAAGCAGTTCGCAATGCTTGGCAGCTACCCCACGAAGAAACCATACTTTCAACCTTACTGAATGTACATATCGTGGGTGGGACGACGGATCTGGCTGCGCACCTACAAGGCGCCAAAATGCGACCTGCAGTTGTACTAAAACTCATTGATATCCTCAGAGACAGCGGATATCCTGGTTATACTGCCGATTTCAACTCGAAAGAACAAGTACAGCGAAGAATGATGGAGATGTACACGTCCAAATATGGCGATGAAGCCTTTATACCTGACAAGATAAAAGAAGCAATAGCACAAGCTCATCGTGCCAAGCTAACCGGAGATTCTTTAATATTAGAGAAGAATGCAACACCTTCAGAACCTCCAAATGCTGTTTCAACGACAGAGAAACATCTACGGCCAATAAGCATAGTTGCCCAGAGGAGTGGCAAGAGTTCAGGAACCTCCTACGAAGAACATGGCAACGTTTTGGCACGTTTCCAGACTATCGAAATTCAAACTGGTAGCACCATGCTGGATCAACATCTGCCGCAATATCTTGGTTTCGCGCATCCGTTCACAATGCCCGTAGCTGTCGGAGGCTATGATGTTCGTGGAAAACCTCGCTGGCGCCGACCATCAGCAACAGATCTAAATGCCGCAACGGGAAGAGGTCAATTGCGATTGCAAACCGACCTATTCAGATCTCAACAGCAGGTAGAGGCGGCGCAAGTTGAACTCGTCAATTTTACACGGGGGATGGCACGACGCATCGAAGGACAATACAGAAGGCATTGGGGCTACATACCAGGTCTATGGAATCTATATTTCAGAGAACAGGTAAATCTGGGGGTATCTCTTGCAGCTCGGACAAAGACTACTACACAATCAATCGAAGAGGTCGTTGAACAAGATGCTGCAATGGCGGCCGCAGAACTATACGAAATCTTGCACAAAGGGTATTACCTCACACAAACCCACAAACGAATGAAGATAGATGGCGACATGACGAAACTCCGCTTCGCCGAACATATTACACCGAAACAACAACAGTTATTAGCGGATTATTCATTTCGCACACGAAACATCTCAGGTACACAAGAGATACGCACCAAAATAGGACAGATCTGCTTCTGGGGTTCGATAGTATACGGGAATGGTATATTCATGACAGTTTCACCTGGAGAAAGGCATAACTACCTCGCAATTAAACTTTCTCGATACCGGCGACAAGATCCTTTTATAGCCTTCGCCACAGATGAAGCAGAAAAGGATTGGATTGGCATAGACAAACCGTCGCTTGAAGCAAAAGAAGAAGACAGTTTTTCTATCGAAGTTCCTGGGTACGATATTCGGCGCCTCATCCTGGCTCGCGATCCGCTTGCAGCAGTTCTATCCTTCAGTGTTCAGCTTCGAAAGATACTGGCAACACTGCTCGGCGTCCGAATGTGTTCGCTGTGTCCAGACTGTGCATGTACAGATCTACCTTGTTCAGACGCGTTTGGAAGCAATGCAGAAGCCATGGGCGGAATATGCGGTCGAAGCGATGGACTCTGTGGAGCAGTGGAATGTCAGAAGATCACGGGTTGTTTGCATTTTCATTTTTGGCTCTTCGTGCAAAGATTACATCAATATAACTCGCTAGAAGACATTGCCAAGAAACTTGAAGCTCACTTGGTTACTGCAGAAGAATTTAAAAACTTCTGCACACAGATCTGTTGTGAAGAATACGCAGAACCGCTGTCTCAAAAAGAAGAAACGATCTTGGAAAGAAGATGGCCTTGCTTCCATGAGGGAGATGAATCATCTAATGGGTCGGTCGTCTCTTGGGGAAGCAAAAGATTTGGAAGAATTCCGCCATTCATATGGAAAGATGAAGGAGACGACTACACATCGTTGAAATCCGAATTGCTCAACCGCGATGCCACCGTTTACAAAGCAAAGTTTCAAGAAGCCTTGAAGGAAAGCCAGAAGTGTGCACAACACCATATACACAAAAAGGATCCTTTGTCTTCAAAGCGGGTGATACCAAAACCTTGTCGATGCAAAAATGATGCGACGAGCTGCAAGCATGGCTTCCCTATGGTCGACAAATTAAATCGCAAACGTCCTCTGCTGATATGTAAGGGATTGGCCAAACGCAAACGCTTGAATATCAACGGATCGCGCTGCATGCTCGGCAGTACACTCGGTCTCCGAGATAATGAATGGTTAAACGGAACCGCACCAGGGCTATGTATCGGTTTGTCTGGGAGCAATAGCGATGTCAAACTGAACGATCGATTGCCGATTCTCGATATCACACACGAGAGCAAGGCGTGTAAAAAAAAATGCGTTCCCACCTGTCCAAAAAGGCGAAGAAAACGACTACGCAGAGAAACAAAACAGATGCAACTCACCTTCTCACGAATCAATGGCTACTTCGGTGGATATATAGCCAAAAAACCCCGATCGGCAGGCTTCGAAACCAAGAAGTGCGTAGACAAGATGTACGCTTTGCGGGAAAAACAGAAAGGGAGAACACAAAATCAACAAGCACGAGCGGTAAGCGGTAGAATGGTCACCGATGTGGAGATGAATGGTACCGCAAGGGGGGCAGTCGAAGAAGTTAACCTCAGTGCTAATCTCAGCAAGCACGATGTACTGTGTCAAGAATGTGTGCGTACCTTCCGAACAATCACTTTGGACGGACAGCGAGTCTTACATCGGCTGGAGTTGGAAGAACAGAACATAAAAGAAGTCAGTGGCAGCGTTTACATCCCGTCGACTCGCCGTCCACAATGCAGAAGCAAAGCTAGCCAAGCGCCCGTGGTCGACATCTATGGATACAGGAATTTGGACAACACACCATTCAGCCATCTGTCAATATACGAGTTTTTGCGTTATTGGCATGCTGTCCCACTACTACCTCCTGCCAACACAAGCGTAGACGAAAGAACGGCGTGGACGCGTGCCGGATTGTTGTTGAACAGGACGGGCGGAGTCAAGAATACCCACAGAGCCGTAAAACCAGGCATACATTACAAGGTCATCGAGCCGAAGAAACAAGATACTTATTTCACACTTCCTGATATACCCGAGCTGTCAACCTTGAGACATTGTTGGGTTATAGAACGAAACAAACGACCAGCAGTGCCTATAATCCAAGGTTTACCTCTACCCTCGGGTACTCGAGGAAAAGAATACAACGCTCGATATACTGCAGCCTTCTTCCGACCATGGTCCCTAATACAACAACCTGTGGACCGTGAGGACATTCGACATCTCAGTCTCCTTGGTATCGTAGACAAGGCTCAAGTGACGAACAATACATCCCGAGAAACGAATCAATCGCACGAGGACAGAGAAGTCATCAATCACGACAAAGCACTGCGCAGGTATTTGCAACATCATCTTGTATCCGATCATGCAGCACAACTCCTGAAATCCTTCCTACTCAACACAATGGCTCGAAACTCTGAAGGTGACGATGTCGACGACGAGGCAGACAAATCGGATGTTGATAACGAGGTGCAACCTCTACGCATGAGCGCTGAAGATTTACGCACCGTCCTCGTGAAAGAAATAATGCCAATCGAAAAAGATGAAAAAAAACCACAGACTACCAAGATGAACCAACATCAAGGGGCATTGAATTTAGTCAGCGATATCTGGGGATATAGAGACGTTCAGAAAGGCCGATGCGAAAGGAACTGTCTGGGACCAATGTGCGAAGACAAGGCAAAAGAACATATCGCAGCGAAAAAAGCACATGGCAAGCGGGAAGATGCTATTCGGCCGTACAGTGGCCGAACCATACCCAAGGCAACCCTTTATACCAACACTACAAGCCGAAATATAGACCGTTGGCTAGAAGATTTGGCACATCGGCCCGTGAATTCACCGACGGCGGAACAAATGGCCTTTCTACGTACTGTTGCAGATCGACTAAAAATCGAAGCGAGAGAAGAATTATGTGGCACAAAAAGCTGCAACGCATCTGAACCTATCTTCGATCTGCTCCATGGAGTACCAGGATGTGGAAAAAGCCAGATCATACAGTGGATCCGAGACGCCTTCGAGAAGTACCTGGATTGGACGCATGGTGTGCAGTTCGTATGTATAGCATTCCAAAACACAATGGCCGCACATATCAGCGGTTCTACGATTCACCACTGGACAGGCATACCCATCGGAGAAGGTGGTACTACAACCAAAAATCTGCACAATTTCTCTGTGAAATGCCAAAGTCTGCGTTGGGTCATTATTGATGAGATCAGTATGGTATCGGCATTACTTCTGGGACGATTAGAGAAATTAATGACAAAGGTTGCGAGACGTCGATGTATATACAGATGTAGACCAGATCGGTCTAGACGCCCATTCGGAGGGGTCAACATGCTATTATGTGGTGATTTCTTCCAACTGAAACCTGTGAGGGGACTCTCCCTTTACGATAATTGGGCAAACGCATCTACAGAAGTAGAATACGATGGCATGAAACTCTTGTGGGGCATACCAAAAAAGGAGGCTGTGCACAGATGCTGGAACCTAAACGAATCATTACGTTGCTCAGATCCTTGGTATAATGAGTTTTTACATCGATGTCGCAACGGTAATTTGACGTGTCGATTCCATCAGCTTATTCATGGGTTCCCCACCTCCATGCCAATAACGGCGGAAGAAGAATATAGCAACCCCAAGAAGTGTGACATCCCCATCTGCACGTGCCTTAATTTGGACGACACAATTGTAGCTGCTAACGGCGAAAAATATCTCCGCAGTTGGGTACACCAGTTTCTCGAGGAAGGAACCGACCCTGAAGAGTTCATGAATATGGAATGTCAGCGTTGCAAGCAATTGCGGAAAGAACGCCGTCGTGTCCTTCAAGAAAATGAGACGAAGGACGAAAGCCTCCACACCACACCTTTCGACGAAGCTCCAGCTCTCTATGCATACAACGTACCACGCTTCCAGGCGCTATTGTACCGCGCACGAGTCTTCGCCCGTGAACATAACATGGCGTTACATTGGTGTTACGCACAGGATATTCCCCTGCACTGTGACGATAGGGATCTGCCGATCGACCAACTTAATGAAAAGCGTCGAAGATATTTGGGGAATCACGATCAACAGACAAGCCACATTGCTAGTCTCGTCCCACTTGTCAAAGGGCTTCCAGTTAAACTCACGGACGCTGTAGATAGGGGAAAGCATTTATTCCGAGGCGCACGAGGATATATTGTAGGTTGGGCACCTCACCACGCTGAAGAAAGAACGGATATCGAAGATGAAGTATTGATATCGCACATGCCTTCCATCATCTACGTTAAATTCCCGAATGCTACCTGGACAATCCTCGACGAATTCGGCCCCGGTATCTGGAATCGAGCCCTCGCAACACCGAAATCAAATATACCGCTGGTGTTGATATGATCTGAAAATCTGGTAGGATCTTTGTAAATTATCAATCATCCGCAAATGATGCTCTCGATTCCATGGTGTGTATCCTGTGACACCAGTTTCGCGCACATGGGTGGTCAACAAGGCAAAGAACATAAAAGTCCGACGAACGGGTTACTTTATTCTACCAGACTTCGGATCAACGGCGCATATGATTCAAGGTCAATCCCTAAAGGCATGTTTCACTGACGTCGTACACACAGACCTAACTGAAGAGCCATCCGAAGAGCTTCAAGTTTCGGGATACGTCATGCTCTCTCGTGCATGTTACCCCGAATTGCTGTGGATACTGCGCGCCTTCTCATCAGAACTCTTTTCGCAAGGCAGTCCTTCAGGACCAAGCATTCTACTGCGAAAGCTATGTGGAGATATAAGTCCCGAACAAGCTCTGCTAGAAATGAATGCATTCCAGGCTGCGAAAAAGGAAAAGGAAGCGGAGAGCAGAGCTAGAAAGAAGAAGGACCAACTGTACTGCTGCACGTACTGTATGCTTAGCAAGAAGGAAGATTACATGAAACCATCACATGCATTCGGAGCAAAGACCACAGAAGAAGTCATTGAGATGATCATGAGATTCGGTGCCTGGACACAATGTCTCAAGTGTCGAAGGTCACTCGGAAAACCCATTGCTCGAACACCAGAGCGAATGCAAAGGACCACAGCGGAGGGTAAAGAACAAAGACAGTGCCAAGAATGTGACGCCTTCCAACCCTCCACTTACTTCCGAAAAGGTCAAGACTGTTGCATGTCATGCCAACACATTACGTGTGCAGCGTGCGAAAGACTTTTACATCCTTCGTGCTTCTCAAAAAGTTCACGGAACAACCACTTCAATGCAGGGAAACATGTGCGCTGCGAAGAATGCAAAATAGATAAGAAGGATGGAGTCTACAGGAAGAAAACGAACACATGTAGAACCTGCAACGACGTGAAACCACTCCTGTGCTTCCGTTTGTATCAGAAGAGTCGAAAAGACATCTGTATGGACTGCGAACGAATTGTTTGTGCCGCATGCCACACATCGAAACCGAACGAAGCATTTGAACCTTCGATAGTGGCCAATTACTGGAGAGGTGCTCAGAAGGAAGTTGTATGCATCCCATGCAAAGTCCGCGGAGCAACTAGCAAAGACCCGACTCTATATTCATGTACTAGCTATTGTGGTTCCCGGCTCGGGGCCACACATTTCGATCGGACGCAGCTGCACAATTTCAAGTACCATAGCAGAAAAATCTTGGTATGCAAAGACTGCTTCAAACTGGAGAAAGAAAAATACGACGAGATCACCAAGAAGCTGAAGCTAAAGTCTGTATG
>Ga0209092_10002725_pt1 | contig 15960 bp, 12 predicted proteins | sample FraStrMetagenome_FD_187446 | JGI IMG/M metagenome (GOLD analysis project Ga0209092, IMG submission 187446) | Marine eukaryotic phytoplankton communities from Arctic Ocean - Fram Strait ARC3M Metagenome (SPAdes) (version 2) | ecosystem: Environmental > Aquatic > Marine > Oceanic | place: Fram...
TAGGAGCTGAAGGATTTACAGAAGCTTATGGTGAAACCGCATATCAATCTATGTTAGCAATGTCTGCTTCAGATAAATTTGAAGCATCATTAGAAAAGGTTAAGGGTGTTATTGGTGACATAGGAACTCTATTTGCACCCATTATTGATGGTTTTGCTTTTTTAGTAGGTGCTATAGCATCCTCAAAAGCAGGTTTAATAGCAATATCAGCTATAATGGGAGGTTTGATAGCCTACCAATCAGCTCTAGCCGTTAAATCCATGGTTACAGCAGTAGCTAGCATTTTCTCTGAATCCTTTAAAATGGGCCCAATTTTAGGTACAGCTTTAGCGGGGGCAGGTATTGCAGGTTTGTATGCAGCGTCTCAAAAAGCCCAATCAGTAGAAGATGGTATCGCAGATTCATCTCGTGGTCCATTTACTATTACTGATTCATATGGTAAAATGGCTATGACAGCTAAAGGTGATAATTTAGCAGTATCTCCAAACATTAATAGTGGTGGAGGTTCAGATTCTAAAATGCTCTCAGTACTAGAACAAATAGCAAAAAAAGACTCAAACGTTTACATGGATTCATCGAAAGTTGGATATGCTGAGTCATTAAGCTATAGTAAACTATAAAATTTAATATTTATAACAAAAACACAATATCATGGGATTATTAGACAAATTAACAAAACCAGGAGAAGGTTCAATTCTTTCAAAACACGATGGAGCAACCCCCTCTATTAACGGATTAGCTACTGATGCTTCTGAACTCCAGAATGCTTACTCTCTTTCAGGGGAAAATTTCAGCTTAGTTAATTCTCAATTTCAAAATTATGAAGATGGTGCAGTTAATATACTACCACCCCCATCAATATTAGATATAGATGGAATAAAACCTAAAGGTGCTTTAAGAGTTAGTGGATATGGACAGATGAATAATTCATTTGAAAAAGGTACATATTTGAACAACCTTCCAGAATAATTAAATGCCGTTAGTAGATTTAAAAACCGACCTTAGATCCATAAGATTTGGTTCACCAGATGCCCCTGGTGATAGGCCAAATGGTGCTTGGAGTAATCAACCTTATATTACAACACCAATAGGGGCTGATTTTTTAGCTCCTACACCTAATCGTTTTGCTATAGGAAAAGGTAGTGATTTTATCCTTAGAGGTGGGGCAAGTGCCTTTGTAGATGCTACTACAGATGTTTTAAGGTTAGGTAAAATGTTTACAGATCTTAAAACCCCAAATGGTATACAATTTGTTGCTAAACAAGAGTTGTTATCAATGACAGGGGTAAATATCTTTGCTGGATACCCAACCTCAGTAAGATTACTTAACAGAGCAAGATTAAATGATGGAATATATACTCCATTATCTACTTTTTTAGCAGCAGGTCCAATAGGAAACCTCATAGGAGGTCACCCTAATAAACAAGGTACAGACCCAACAGGAAATAGTTTCCTCTATAGTAGACCTCAATACACTAATTTAGTAAGCAGATCTGCAGGATCAGAAACAACAAATAGACTTTTAAATCTAGATAAAAAATTTATAAAATCTAATAAAATAGGACCTCTTTTTTCTTATTTAGGAGGACCTAACGCAGGTACCGATGTTGCTTCTGTTAATACTATTATTAATTTCCCTAAAGATCAAATTACATCACGTACGGGAATGTCAAATCCTTTAAGTGTAACTAATCCTACTTTATTTTTTGGTAGAGGAGGAGGTACTCTTACTGGAAACCAACAAGCAAATTTAAGTAATAATTCTTTTAGAACAACAGGTAAAGTAAGAGATTTTAGAAAACTTGTTACTTCACAAACAATTGGGGTTTTACAACATACATTAGCTAGGCAAAATGGTACCTTAACTAATGCTCCTAATTATAATGATAAAAACTTTGAAAAAAGAGTAAATGCTGGTAACCCAGGTAACCCTGCTCTTAATAGAAAAAACTACTCTTCAGGAGCAATCGATCCTACTACTAATAGGACAAATGTAGTAAATAAAATTAATGCGTTGTATATGTACAATGCTGATAATGTTACTGATAACCCAGATTCAAAAAATGATTTTGTTAAATTTAGATTTGCAGTAATAAACCCAGACACCCCTAAGAAAAAAACATTTGTTCACTTCCCAGCCTTTTTTGATGGAGCTATAACAGATAACATGGGAGCTAGTTGGAGCAGCTTTAAGTATTTAGGTAGAGGTGAAGAATTTTTTAATTATGAAGGATTTAGTAGAGATGTAAGTTTTAGTTTTCAAGTAGCAGCTCAATCAAAACCCGAGCTATCTATAATGTATCAAAAATTAAATTATCTCCAATCAACATTAGCACCTAACTTTAGTACAAACGGATTTATGAGAGGTAATATTCATCAATTAACTATTGGTGGTTATTTCTACGAACAACCCGGAGTAATTACATCGTTAAATTATACAATGCCTAGTGAATCCCCATGGGAAATAGGTATTCCTTCAACTGATTCTTCTACAACATCTGTAGGTGGTATTAAATATAGAGACCCAGCAGTAAAAGAATTAACTCATATTATTAATGTGAGTGTTTCATTTAAACCGATTCAAAGATTCTTACCACAAACCGTAGGTTCACCTTTTGATACAACAAATCCTAATGGTATATTTGGTAAACAAGCTATAAACCAAAAGTTTATACAATTAGCTAATGGGGGAGGGGTAGGTGAAAATTTATATGATTTAGGACTCCCAAATGCAATAATACAACCAAATCCTCAGGAATCTTTACCAGATTTAGCTATTAGTGAAATTGAACTTGAAGAAATTCCTGAAGATGAATTTGATGGGCAATTTAATTTTATTAATCCTTTAGATGATTTTGATTCAGAAGTTACAAGATTAGAACTTTTAGATAGAGGGTAATTATGGGAAGATATAGCAACACATTAATTCAAAGAAACCGAGAAGGCAGACGTTATTACGCTGCTAATCGATACGTTGAAATTCCACGTAGTAACAATGATTTATATGTTATTACTACTGACGAAGACAGATATGATTTATTAGCTAACCAGTATTACAATAATCCCAGTTTTTGGTGGGTAATCTCATCAGCAAACCCAGAATATATTGGTTCTATGTATCCCCCATCAGGAGTACAAATTAGAATCCCCAATAATTTAGCTTTTGTGTTAAATGCTTTAAATATAAATGAATAAGTTATGGCAGATAGTAATTTCGAAGGTACTAATTTACTAGGAGGACCTTTTAAACCTTACGTAGACGAGCAAGTAGCTCAAAGGCAAACACGTTTAGGTAGTATTCAAAAAAGCCAAGAAGATGTTGTTTGGGAAAATGGTAAATCAGCTTATCTAGCATTAGCATCTTCAGTTAACATTGAAAATACAACATACCGAGAAATCGGAAATGAAGTAAAAGAAGTTTCAGTAGCACCATCATTTCAAAACACCTCAAATTCTGTTATTTTTGATGATACTCAAACAACATTACGAAATGTTAAAACGGAAATTACAAAAACTCATAATGATGGTGAAAAAAGAATTAAACAACTAGGTTTACCTGATGAATATTATGGTAATCAGCTAGCCAATAATTTAGTATTATTTGGTGGTACTGCTTACTTTAAAACCAGTGACGCAGATGAAAATGATACTATTACATCTAATGAATATTCAAACCCTTATTATCGTTCAGGTTTAGCTACATCTGATTCCCTCCTAAATAACTCAGCTTATGGGTTTGGTGGAACTAGCTTTGGTTTAAGTGCTATGCCAGGTTTAACTTCTTTTAATATAAAATCCCGTAATATGGGTTCATTAAGAGAAGCTTCTATAACTATTAGAGCAAATAACAAAGAACAATTTAGTCTTATTGATAGTCTATATTGTAGAATAGGTTATACTATGTTTATGGAATGGGGGAATTCTATTTATTTTAATAATGATGGTAAATATATTTCTAACCCTAATGCCGCCGGTGTAACTAGCCTACTCCCAGTATTCCTATCAGGAAAAAATGGTAATAAATCTATTAGTGACAATCCTAACCAATTTTTACAATTAATCGAAAAACGTAGAGAAAAATCTAATGGTAATTATGATGCGTTTTTTGGGAAAGTAAAAAACTTCAGTTGGGTATTTAACCCCGCAGGGTATTATGAAATTACTTTATCTTTAATTAGTCAAGGTGATATAATTGAAAGTTTAAATATTGACGGGCAATACGGAGGAACATCAACGGTAAGTAATATAACAGGTCCCCTACAACCTTCACCAAATGAAACCTCAGCATTAACTTCCTTTTTAACTACAGCTGCTTCTCCAAGTAAAGCAGAAAGAACATTAGTAATCCCTGCTTCTTTTAGTCCTGATGGAAGTACCCCAGAACAAATCATTAATATATCTAAATTTCAAAATTATAAAACTTTTCTTTTACCAGACGTTACCACTTCAAAAACAACCTCGGCTAACCTTGGAGTTTCGGCTACAACAACTAATACAACTGGATCAATCGCATTAGATACAATCGAATCTTTAAATTATGATAGACTTAAAAGTTCAATAGGAAAAATTGTTAGTGGTACAGCTGTATTTAGTTCGGAAAAGCCATATTTTTATATTCGTTTAGGGGATATTTTAGATTTTATTAAAGATAGACTACTAATATACACATCAGAAGGAAATAATGAACCTATTTTAGATATAGATACAGATACTGATAAAAATGTTTGTTACTACTCAGGTATAAATGTGTCAGCTGACCCTTCTAAAGTAATGGTAAGAGCAGGATTACCTTATACTAAAGAACTTTTAAAAGGGTTAAAATATAACCCAATAATTAAAAAAGATGGTACTCAAGATGAGGACTGGGGATGGGAAGTAAGAACCCCTAACATATTTAACTTTAAAGAGGCTAAATTAGAACGTTTTATCTCTAAGGTAAACCCCAACGATTCAACAGAATCTTTTGCTTTACATGGGAAGATAATGAATATTTATTTTGAATATGAATATCTTTTAAATGCTATTAAAGGTTTAAGAAACGAAAAAACCGGAACTATTAGTTTATATGACTTTGTAGATGAACTATGTCAAACTGCTAATAGTTGTTTAGGTGGAGTTAATAAATTATCCATTAGATTAGAAGATGATAGGATAATGAGAATTTATGATCAAAATCCAATCTATGGAACTCAAAATGTTAAAAGTTCTGTTATTAACCTTTATGGAATAAACCCTACAGGTAGTATAGGAAATCAGGGTTCATTTGTAACTGATTTTAATGTTAAAACTGAATTAACTAATGACTTCGCTACCCAAGTTACAATTGGGGCACAAGCACAAAGTAATAATGTAGGATCTGATGCTACAGGTTTATCCTCTTGGAACTCAGGATTAAAAGATAGATTTTTTCCTGAAAAAATAGACTCTCTAAGAAAAAATAATGGCACAACAACTCCAACTACACAAGATAGGATAAATAAATTAACACAACAATTAAAATATCTCTGGTTAGGTTATTCTGAAGCTAATGTTACATCGATTACAAATACAACATTTACATCTGCAGTAAATTCAGACACTTCAGATAATGTCCTTTGGTTTGAACATTTTGATACTAAACGCTATTCCTCATTTGTAAAACTCCAAAAAGATTGGCTTCAAGAAATTATTAAATTAGAAAACGAAAATTTTAATAAAATACAAGTAAAAGCGGATAAATCAACTTTAGGTACTAACCAAATAGGAATGATTCCGATTAATATATCAGTTACCCTAGAAGGAATTTCAGGTATAAGAATATATGATAAATTAGAAGTTGATACTAGATTTTTACCTAAATACTATCCCCAAACATTAATTTGGATTATTAAAGGTGTTTCACATGAAATTCAAAATAATAAATGGTATACTAACTTAGAAACTATAGCAGTCCCCAAGCTACCAGGTTCCCAAAATTTTGATAATATTCTAGGGAATAAAAGAGAAGATGGAGATTTAAAAGACTCCCTAGATACTTCAAACCTTACAGGTTTTACAGGTCCTACCCCTAATGCTGACATATTAAGATCGATTATAGCTACTTTAGATGGTGTTGTTGAAAGAAAAAAAGAAGGATACAAATATGGTGAATTATCTACAGGTGGGGACATAACAGAAAATATGGCTAAAACAGCAGGGTCAGTACTTTCAACTTTAAAGCAAAAATTACCTAAAGTTAGACTTGAAATTACTGCGGGTAATGATAAATATCATCAAGATTTTAAACAGAAAAGAGCAGCAAAAAATATATATTATAACTCAAATCACCTTACTGGTGGTGGGGTAGATTTTATAGTAACAGGTGGTGCAACATCTAAACAAGTTAGCAACGTATTATACGCCATGTTTTTAGGTACACCTAAATTAGGATTTTTAAATGAATATGGTTATAAAACATTAGCTACATCAGGAAAACATTTCCACATAGCATATGCTGATAGTGCCTCATCACGTGATGGTAGAATTACCACTTTAGAAGAGGCTAAAGATACCCAAAAACGATTAGAAAAATATGGAGGGCTTACTCCTATAACCTTAAACATATAAAATGTATTTTCCAAAATCCCAAATACAAACTGGATTTTTTAGTAATAATGATTTAGTTATATCTGAAACTAAATCTTTATATGTAGGTCCTTATTTTAAAACTTCTGACGGGAGATCTTACTCTGGTAAAGAACCTAATGATGGTCGTAATGCCCTTTTAACTCCAACATCAGAATTAGATGTAACCGCAAATGTTAATTTACCTGGTAATGATGTGTTCCAAGATCCTAGATTTGATGCCCCAAACTTGGCATATAGTATCTTAAGTGGTAAAACAAAATCCAACCTCCCATATTCACCAATATCCTATTTCCCCATCCTAACTCAGGATGATAAGGAAAATGGTGAATTTACTAGGTATTTTGCTAAAAAGTCAAACCAAAATATTTATACTGAAATATCCGCAAATAACTTTTCCACATCCATAGGTAGTGCTTTATATTTAACATTCCAATTACAATGGGTTATAAGTGGAGAAAAAGAAAATGTTAGACAAATAAACGCAAAACAAATTGGATTTACAGAGAAAAATTTACAAATTAATGGTCTAGGAGGATTTTTAAGATTTAATTATCTACAATTCTATCAAGAGTGATAATGTAAAAAAAAGGTTGTATATTCACATCAATGTTTTGGTTAATAGAAAATAATAAACAATTTGAGGTTTTAAAAAATAGTGGTTTTAAAGAAGCGTTTGTAGAAGTTATATCAAATAACCCATACCAACATCCCTCACAAAACTCTATTATTGGCTTCTATGTAAGACCTATCCAAGGTCATAAGGGGTATATTCTACCCACATCTCACCCCGAATGTGAAAATATATTCGAAGATGAGATTTACTTATGGTTAAAGGGGTTAGAGACGATATATGTTAGAGACAAGAAAGAGTTTCTACATTACACGATATTAAAACAGCTCGTAGATATAACATTGGGATCTCCTCCGTATATACTTCCACAAACTACCGCTCATTCTACATTATATAGGAGATTTCCGGATCTATTAACGGTAAACCAACTCGTGCCGATTACCAAGCATTATGAGATTTGCGAGCAAGTATATGATGATTTGGAGCACCGTGTTAATACCGTGGTAAACCCGTTCTATAATGACCGGGCTGCGTTGGTGTTTAACGCTATAGAGCGTAATGGCATAAAAATTGATAAGAATGAGTTTGAAAAACACTTCCACCCAGTTGAAGACGAATACGTTTACACTGCTTACAACTATAAAACGCTTACGACTAGACCTTCTAACAAGTTTGGCGGAGTTAATTACGCGGCACTTTCTCATAAGGACGGGTCCCGAAAAAGTTTTATCCCACGTAATAACAGGTTTGTGGAGTTTGATATTGGTGCTTACCATCCCACTTTGGCTGCCATGCTTGTGGATTATGAATTTGGTGATAAAGATATTCACAAGTCATTTGCCGAGATGTATAAAGTGGATTATGCTAAAGCAAAGGAATTAACATTTAAACAATTATACGGAGGGGTATTTGATAACTATAAAGATCTTCCGTTTTTTAAGGCTACAAGTGAGTATATACGTACGACCTGGGAAACTTTCCAAACAGAAGGCGTTATCACATGCCCTATCTCTCATTACGAGTACAAAAATGACGTTTTAGAGGATATGAACCCTCAAAAACTATTCAACTATATCTTACAAAATATGGAAACAAGCTTGAATATCGAAATATTGTTTCGTATATTCACGTTGTTAAAAGGTATGAATACCAAATTGGTTCTTTACACATATGATTCATTTTTACTCGATGTAGATGATAGTGAATTAGAGGTGTTAGAACAGATTAAAAAGGTTTTTTATAAATTAAAGTTACAAATAAAAGAAAAAAATGGAATCAACTACGATTTTGCCTAGTTACGACTATATTTATGGGTTAGACACACCATCATCCCAAAATAAAATCGATTTGAATAATAAGTTATTTTGCACCTTCACTAGTCTTGAGAATTTAGACCAATTAGTAGAAGATCTGCAATCACAGTACACAATCATGTACAATAAAATGTTTGTACTACATATAAAAAGTAACGACGAGTATGTTGTTACATATAATGTTGACCAACATAATGTATCCTCGATCCCAGAGAATACAATTTTAGTTCACCGTAAAAAAGATAGTAATACACTTTACACTATTAACGCCTTAAACGAATTAATAAAACGTTTAAATGGAGGTGTTGTAGATTCGCGTTTTAGAGTAGACTGGCAACACTATCGTAATACAATCCTTTTAACTCAACAGAATGAGCTTAAAGAACTAAAAACAAAAATTCACAAAATCATTGAACTGTAATTTGGAGTCCACCAAATAGTTTCGTATATTTAGTTATTAATAAAAAGTTATAAACATGGATTTAGATGTAATCAAGCAGCGCCTGGAGGCTCTGCAAAAACCAGCCTCCAACAATTCAAACAATGGTAAGTCATTGTTCTGGAAACCATCAGTAGGGAAACAAACAGTTCGTATTGTTCCTTCTAAGTTTAATAAAGCAACTCCATTTAGTGAATTGTATTTCCATTATGGTATTGGGAAACCAGTAATGATTTCTCCAGTTAACTTTGATGAGAAAGATCCACTAGTAGAGTTCGCTAAAAAACTCCGTCAAACCGACCAACCAGAGAACTGGAAATTGGCTAAAAAACTCGAACCAAAAGTTCGCTATTTTGCTCCTGTTATCGTTCGTGGTATGGAAGATGAGGGTGTTAAGATTTGGCAGTTCGGTAAAGAGCTATACTCATCATTTTTGTCAATGGCAATGGATGAAGAAGTAGGTGATTTTACTGATGTAGTTGCTGGTCGCGATATCAAACTTACTACTGAAGGTCCTGAAATGACTGGTACTAAGTACAATCGTACTGTAGCTACTCCTTCAATGAAACAAACATCATTAGATACTGATGCTTCAAAAGTAGAGTCTTGGTTAGATAACCAAGTAGATCCACAAGGAGTATTTAAGCAAGTCTCTTATGATGAAATGAAATCAAACCTTGAGTCTTGGTTATCTCCAGAAGATGCTGCTCAAGAAGGTGATATCATTGATGATGAGAAGGAGTCAACAGCTCCACAAACCAACTACTCGCTTAACACTTCTACTGACAACGTAAAGAAAACAAAACTCGATAAGTTCGATAGTTTGTTCGATGACAGTAATAGTAATGATCTTCCATTCTAAGTATGGCTAGAAAAGCAAGTAAATCTCTAACAGCAGCAGTGTCTGCCGAGATAAAATCTAAGTTTGATCTTAGTGGCTTTAAGGATAAGAAAGGTCTTAGTGGGAACGTTAAGTTTAAACCCCAACAGTGGGTCCCACTAAGTAACGCCTTCCAAGAAGTTACTTCCGTACCTGGAATACCTACAGGTCATATTGTTCTTTTAAGAGGACATAGTGATACAGGTAAGACTACAGCACTTATTGAGGCTGCTGTTAGTGCTCAAAAAACAGGTATCCTTCCAGTATTCATTATTACTGAAATGAAATGGAACTGGGAACACGCTATGCAAATGGGTTTAGACATTGAAGAAGTATTTGATGAAGAAACAGGTGAGTTAATAGATTACCAAGGTAATTTTATTTACGCTGATCGTGAAACTATCCATACTATTGAAGATGTTGCCGCTTTTATTCTTGACTTACTAGATGAGCAGAAAAAAGGTAACCTACCATATGATTTAATGTTCCTTTGGGATTCTATTGGTTCAGTTCCATGTGAGCTATCTATTAGATCTAATAAGAACAATAATGAGTGGAATGCTGGTGCTATGTCAACTCAATTTGGTAATAGTGTTAATCAAAGGATTACATTGTCACGTAAAGAGTCATCATTGTATACCAATACACTAGTTTGTATAAATAAAGTTTGGACAGCAAAACCAGAATCACCTATGGGTAAACCAAAGTTGATGAATAAAGGTGGGTTTGCTATGTGGTTTGATGCTACGTTTGTAGTTACATTTGGTAATATTGCTAATGCTGGAACATCTAAAATCAAAGCGATTAAAGATAAGAAGCAAGTTGAATTTGCTAAGCGTACTAATCTACAAATCGATAAAAACCACATTAATGGTCTTACCACTAGAGGTAAAATTATTATGACACCACACGGTTTTATTGAGGATACTGAAAAGGACCTTAAAAAATATAAAGATGCCCATACTGCAGAATGGAGTAAGATCCTGGGTGGTGGTGATTTTGATATTATTGAGGAAGTTTACGAAGAACCTTTACCACAAGTTTTCACAGAACAAGAACCAAGTTAAGTTATGGCAAATAAGGATTTATTAGAGCTCCTCAATAATATGGATAAGGAGCCGGAGACACCCTCCTCGCAACATGAAAGAGTTTTATTTATTGACGGTCTAAATCTATTTTTTAGAAACTTCGCAATGCTCAATATTGTAAATGAGCACGGCGTTCATGTAGGAGGGTTAGGAGGATTTGTTCGTTCATTGGGGACTCTAATAAATGCTATTCAGCCAACAGCAATGTACATTATCTTTGATGGAGAGAATTCATCAATGAATCGTAAAAATATCCTCTCAGAATATAAGGCAGGCCGTCATCAGTCTCGTATTACTAACTGGGAAATATTTGAAGATGTAGGAGATGAACATGATGCTAAATTAGATCAAATAGTAAGGTTAATCGATTATTTGAAGTGTCTCCCTGTTAAAACCATAGCGCTCGACAAAGTAGAGGCCGACGATATAATCGCACACTTAGCGACGACTATCACCAATACTCATGACAACTCTCGAGCGTTTATTGTATCAAGCGATAAAGATTTTATTCAATTAACAAGTAATAAAATTTGTGTGTATCGTCCTATTGAAAAGGATTTTTATACACCTGAAACTGTAATAACTAAGTTTAATGTTTTACCTGAGAATTTTATTTTATATAAAGTCCTAATGGGTGATGCTTCAGATAAAATCCCTGGTATAAAAGGTTTAGGAGAGAAAAAATTACGTAAATTATTCCCTGAATTAAATGAACGTAAATTAACTTTGGATAACATATTTGAGATAGCAGCAGAAAAACACAAAGAACATCTTATTTATTCTCGTATAGTTTTAGAGGAACAAAGTCTACGTAAAAACTATAAAATCATGGATTTACATAATCCTATGGTAGATGATTTAGAAAAGGCTTATTTAGAGGAACAAATAGATATTGATCCACCCTTGTTAAATCCAAAAGCATTTCTTAGATTCTATCAAGAAGATGGGTTGCGTCATCTAATTAAAAATCCTGAGTTTTGGGTAAACAATCAGTTTCAAACATTAAATAGTTTTGTAACTGACTCTAAAGAGTTGGAGATATAGGAAATAAGTCGTATATTCATGTAATAATAATCGCAATAAATAATTAGTTTTGACATTATCAGATTTAAACAAATACGGCCCAGCATTTCAAACTAAGGTTATTCATTCCTTACTTGATCGTAAAGAATTTTTAGTTAACATTCATGATATACTGGATTCATCTTATTTTGATAATCAAGCTCATAAGTGGATTATTGATAATATTTTAAAGTATTATAATAGTTACCATACTACCCCTACACCAGAGGTACTAAAATCAGAGTATGAAAAAGTTACTAATGATGTTTTAAAACTATCTATTAGAGAACAACTTAGAGATGCTTACAAAATAGTTGCTACAGATTCAGAGTATATTCAAACAGAATTTTCAGCATTTTGTAAGAACCAACAACTCAAAAAAGCACTATTAGGTAGTGTTGATTTACTTAAAGCAGAAGACTATGATTCAATTCGTGGTTTAATTGATAATGCTTTAAAAGCTGGTATGGATAAGCATATTGGACATGAATATCTTAAAGATTTTGAAACACGTTATCGTGAAGAACAAAGAGTTACTATCCCAACCCCATGGAAAGAGTTTAATAATATCCTCCAAGGCGGTTTAGGTAATGGTGATTTTGGTTTGATATTTGGTGGTCCAGGAGCTGGTAAATCTTGGTCATTAGTTGCTTTAGCAGGTAATGCTGTAAAAATGGGATTTAATGTAGTTTATTATACATTAGAGTTAGGTGAGGATTATGTAGGTAGAAGATTTGATGCCCATTTTACTAAAATCCCAGCTAATGAGATTATGATGCACAAAGAGAAGGTTCAAGAAATAATGACTAAATTACCTGGCAATCTTATTATTAAAGAGTTCCCACCAAATAAAGCATCTATGTCAACTATTGAGTCACATATTCAGAAATGTGAGGATTTAGGTACTAAAATAGATTTGATAGTTATTGATTATGTTGACCTACTTCGTTCAAAGAAAACAAGTAAGGAGCGTAAGGAAGAAATTGATGATATTTATATAAGCACGAAAGCATTAGCCCGCGAACTTAATATCCCAATTTGGTCCGCTTCTCAAGTTAACAGACAAGGAGCACAAGACGAGATTATTGAAGGACATAAAGCAGCGGGCTCTTATGACAAAATGATGATTACAGATTTTGCGGCTTCAATCAGCCGTCGTGCTAAAGACAAACAAACCGGAGTTGGTAAGCTCCATATAATGAAGAATAGATATGGGATGGATGGACTTACTTACAACGCTGCTATTAATATCGCTATTGGTGAATATAAAATCATTAACGATGCAGAGTTTGAAGAGTTAGCCGGAACACCTGAGTATAATTCAAATGAAGCTGCTAAAATAAGCGACAACTTCAACCAATCAGAAAAAAATCAGTTGCGTAATTTAATGAATTCTTAATTTAAAATTTAAAAAACAACAATGGCAAAAAAAGACCTTTTGCAGGAACGCATAGTTTATAAACCATTCGAATATCAGGAAGCAGCTGATTTTTGGTTAAAACAACAACAAGCACACTGGCTTCATACCGAAATTCCAATGATGAGCGATATTACTGATTGGAACTCGAATTTAAATGAAACAGAAAAAAATATTATAGGGTCTATCCTTAAAGGATTTGCTCAAACAGAAACAGTTGTAAATGATTATTGGACACAATTAGTAACAAAATGGTTCAGGAAACCAGAAGTTATTATGATGGCTACAACATTCGGTGCGTTTGAAACAATACACGCTGAAGCATATTCACTATTAAATGAAACACTTGGTCTTGAGAATTTCGATGAGTTTATGGAAGATGAGGCTACGATGGCTAAAATTGAAAACCTTACTACTCTTAGAGATAGTTTTACTGGTGAAAAAGATGTCCATGAAATTGCTAAATCACTCGCTATATTCTCAGCATTTACCGAGGGAGTTAATTTATTCTCTTCCTTCGCCGTCCTCTTATCTTTTAAGATGCGAAACAAGCTTAAGGGAGTGGGTCAAATTGTTGAATGGTCTATTAGAGATGAATCCCTCCATTCAGAAGCTGGATGTTGGCTATTCAGAACACTTGTCGATGAAAATCCTCAAGTCAAAACACCAGAGCTTGAAGCAGCAATAAACGAAGCAGCATTATTATCTCTAAAACTTGAATTAGATTTTATTGGAAAATGTTACGAGTTAGGTGATTTAGAAGGTTGTTCACAATATGATTTAGAAAACTTTATTAAAAATAGAGTTAATATAAAATTAGGTGATTTAGGATACAAACCAATCATCGAAGGAATTGATATGACAGCTGTAGAAAGAATGAGCTGGTTTGGTGCTTTATCAGGTGGTAAACAACATACAGATTTCTTCGCAAACCGAGTAACAAATTATTCAAAAGGCCACATGGAGTGGGATGAAAGTATATTTTAATTATGGACAACAATATAGTAGCAGATTACTCCCAATGGGAAAGAGGTAAAGATTACCCTGAATTTTTTGATGATGTAGCTTTGTCTACAATCTCTAAAGGGTATCTAATGCCTGGGGAAACTCCCCGTAAAGCGTATAGACGCGTTGCTAATGCTGTAGCTGATAGATTAAACAGACCAGATTTAGCTAATAAATTCTTTAAATATATTTGGAATGGATGGATTGGTCTCGCTAGCCCTGTTCTCAGCAATACCGGTACTGATAGGGGTTTGCCTATTAGCTGTTTCGGTGTTGATACTCCTGATTCGGTCCGCGGTATTGGACTCACTAACGCAGAGCTTATGCGACTTACTAGTTATGGGGGAGGCGTGGGAATTTCCCTTAGCCGAATTAGAGGAAGAGGAGAAAGCATTACAGGAAATGGAAAATCAGAAGGTATAGTCCCTTGGGCTAAAATTTATGATTCAACTATTATTGCTACTAATCAAGGTAGTGTAAGAAGAGGAGCAGCCTCAGTTAATTTAGATATTAACCACATTGATGTTAAAGAATTTTTACAAATTCGCAGACCTAAAGGTGATCCTAACAGACAATGTCTAAATCTACACCAAGCAGTCGTTGTAGATGATGCGTTTATGAAGCGCCTACAAGATAGAGACAGCGAGGCTATGTCGTTATGGCTTGAAATACTTAAATCCCGCGTAGAAACCGGAGAACCCTACATAATGTTTAAGGACAATGTCAACAAAGACAATCCTTTAGCTTATCGTATGAATAATCTAGATGTTTCTATGACTAACATTTGTACTGAGATTACACTTCATACAGATGAGGAACATAGTTTTATTTGTTGTTTATCCTCTCTAAACTTAGCTAAGTATGATGAGTGGAAAAACACAGATGTAGTTGAAATGGCTACTTACTTTTTAGATGGTGTAATGGAAGAATTTATCCAGAAAACCAATGGTAAGGATTCAATGATTCGTACTCATCGTTCAGCTAAAAAAGGTAGAGCATTAGGTTTAGGTGTAATGGGATGGCATACATTCCTACAGCAAAAAAACCTAGCATTTAATTCAATTGGTGCTACAGCTTGGACACACACTATCTTTAGTGATATTAAAATAAAAGCTGAAGCAGCATCTCGTCAAATGGCTTTAGAATATGGTGAACCAACTTGGTGTAAGGGTACGGGTATGAGAAATACTCACTTACTAGCAATTGCCCCTACAGTATCAAATTCTCGTATTAATAGCTGTTCAGCAGGTATTGAACCTCAACCCGCAAACATTTATGTGTTTAATGGTGCTAAAGGAACATTTATTGTAAAAAATCCTGAATTAGAAAAACTACTAGTTGAAAAGAAACACAATACAACTCGTGTTTGGGATCAAATTATGGGTGACAATGGTTCTGTAATGGGTCTATCTAATGATATATTAACAGAAGATGAAAAGGAAATATTTATGACGTTTCCAGAAATCAACCAATTAGCTTTAGTTCAACAAGCAGCAACACGTCAAAAATACATTGATCAAACTCAATCGTTAAACTTAGCATTTGATCCAACGGATTCTCCAAAATGGATTAATCAAGT
>Ga0209092_10002726_pt1 | contig 15955 bp, 11 predicted proteins | sample FraStrMetagenome_FD_187446 | JGI IMG/M metagenome (GOLD analysis project Ga0209092, IMG submission 187446) | Marine eukaryotic phytoplankton communities from Arctic Ocean - Fram Strait ARC3M Metagenome (SPAdes) (version 2) | ecosystem: Environmental > Aquatic > Marine > Oceanic | place: Fram...
ACATCTAAATATACATATTCAGAACTTTAGAAAAGATATAAGAATCATATCATTCGTACATACATGAATTATCATGATGTCATACATTCTTTGACAAATCTGGATTATACAGCTCTATAATTTTTCATACTTTTTAAGTTTTTTTAATTTGAGTTACCGTACTATACCGTAGTCATTTTTGTAGGACATAACAAAAAACTATATGTAGAGTAAATTTGAATATTTGATTTATTTCTATTTTTTATTTTGGGACGTCGTGTCTTTCATCTCTCTCTAAAATAAATTTAGACCATCCCAAGTTAGATTCAACATAAGCCAATGGTAGACTATGACTATTTTAGAGAGCATATAAATGAGGCACAAAGAAATCAATATAGCCAATACCAGCAAGGAGACAGATACGGCGAGCAGCATGTGGACTACAACGCCTATTCACATCAAAATCGATATTATCAACCCTCAAACAGTAATGACTATCCTTCATCGAGATACTATGATACGTTCGACAATTCAGCTATTGGCTCAAGTAATGGATTTCTAAACAAATGGTTGAACATGAACTCGAAGGGCAATATTTATCACGGCCTATCCTTCTCATGGGCTGTTTGTATAGCTATAGTTGTTATCATTTTTTTTCATTATCGAGGTAATACAATCCTTCCGTTTTTTACTTATTTCGAAGTGATACATTGCTGTTTCCTATTTCTAATTTAGATCCCATTTTCCATCAAATAATGTTAACCCAGATTACAGTAGAAAATTTTATCAACAAGACTACTATGAGATTGATCAATCTTTTACATGGCACGAGAGGGTCCTTGATTACATGGAATATCTTGGAGTTACTATTACCTCTTTTTTTAGTGCCCTATATCGTGTCAAAGTATTTATTCTTCCTCAATCACCAAATGCAAGGACTAAAGCCAAAATAAACGATTCGACTATAGGCGAGAGCACGTTCAGAAAAAGAGGTATTGTGTTTCCGAATCTTTCTGGAAAGGTACCACCATTGGAAGACACATCAATTCATCCGGTTTCAGGAGACAAAAATAATAAAGGCGATCTCCCCCCGGCTTTTTTTTCCGAAGAAGAATATCCCAATGCATGGTTGACGTTTGATGATAAAGCAGGGAAAATTGTCCCGTTCAAAAGAAGAGGCGACAAAACAAATAAGGACTAGAAGCGTGTGTAATATTTCATAATATGAACCGAAAACATTTGTGTTGAAAAACATGGGCACAGTATCGTACTAAAAAATAAAATTCAATAACGACATGCCTTTTTATCTAGTGAAGAATCTTGTAATTTATGAATGGATATGAAGCAGTAATGCAAGCTTTTCTTCGAAGTTTGAAGATGAATTTTTGTTACAAAAAATTGTTTGTGATTTTCAGAATAGATGAATAATAGTTACTCCCGCTCTGTGAGGCACTAACAATTACGTTGCACATTTTCTTTTAGTCAACAAGAACAAAGCAAGTTGAGTATCTTTCTTTTTCAACATCTATATATGACAGATTGTCGCTTTGTCATTTGGGCAAAGTTATAGGCCTCATCATATTTGAATTGTTTCATTTGTAAAGAAAATCAAATTATGACCGTTAGTAAGTTTAAGGAAAGTAGTTATGCTCTGAAGATGCTCTACAAATATGAATGAATATTGAATATTTTCAATACTTCTAGCTCAGCCTACCCTTGAAATCTTCTAACCCAAAAGTAAATTTGTGCTTGTACCATCCGTATTCCTACTACAAAAACGAATGATAAAGATAAAGAGAGAAAAAATATACATTTATATTTAAAGGAGCATTCAAATATCATACAACTTGAGGGTGTTAATATATTCAAAAATAACCCAATCTGCTTTGCTAAAAAAGTTTGAAGTGCTATCGATTGATTAAAAATTTCCAGTGCAAATATCGAAAACACCTTCAATTACGTCAGATCCTCTCTTAACGACAGCCTCTTCCATACTGGAAGCATATGGGACTGGTGCGTCGTCCATACACAGTCTCTTTACTGGAGCGTCTAGCAAATCGAATAATTCTTCAGATACTTGAGCGCTAATAGTCGCTCCAACTCCTCCGCTCTTTGTACTTTCATCAAGAATGACAAGCTTGTTAGTCCTTTCTAAGCTTGTGCGAATGGTCTCCATATCAAGCGGTTTGAGAGATCTAAGCTCAATAAGATCAATATCGAAGCCCTCTTCTTGAATAGCTTCAATAGATGTTTGAGATTCTTTTACTCCGTGTAGATAAGTCAAAACAGTGACTGCCTTTCCAGCGGCAACGGATGCACCGGATGCTTCGTGAAGAAGAGCTGCCTTGTTCAAAGGAGCACATTGTCCTAAGTTGACTGGTCCCTTCGCCTCTTTCATCATCTTCACAGGAGCGAATAAAAAGCAAGGTCCGTTATCACGAATCATACTCTTAGTGATTCCATATGCAGCCTCGGGAGAAGCAGCAGTGCAAATTTTGAGTCCAGGAATACCCATAACGTATGCATGGAAAGGTTGACTGTGCTCAGCACCAAGTGCTTGGTTGGGGGCGGTACCTCCAGCTCCAATGATAGTCATAGGCATGTCGAATTGTCCTCCAGTGGTGGCGTATGTGTTTCCAGCGGAACTAAGTTCTGCCATACCATAAATTCCAAAGTTAGTATTCATAAGTTCAACAATTGGTCGGTATCCATTCATTCCCTCTCCAAGTGCTTTTCCAATGAAGTGACCTTCATCAATAATTTCATCAGCTGCACGAATTTGTCCATATGTTTGTTGAGTTAACTTGGGAATATCATAAGATGATCCCGCTTGTAAATCCTCGGCGTGGATAGTGGTGGTAGGGTCGCGAAGCATCTCTTCATGGATAGCAAGATTGATGGCGTCACCAATCGAAATTTCCCCAGCCTCGGCTTTTCCCTTCAACATATCAATGTGGGCGGTGATTGTCTCCATTTGTCCCGAAGAGATAGTTCTGTCGTTGACCTCTTTAGTAAAGGAAGGGGCTGGTTTAAGATTGTAGTCAGTGTCAGGGGCATCAGGGTATTCTAATTCTTTGGCAAGTGTTACTGGAGGCATAGGAGATTCATCTGCAAATTTAACAGCAGCTTTGACTTCAGCGAGAATCTCTTTCCTTGCATCTTTGAGTTCATCTTCAGTGAAAACACCACTAGAAATATACCTTTCCTCAAAGGCTTTAATAGGATCTTGCTCAGCTCTAGCCCAAGCTTTTTCTTCTTTACGTCCACGTTCGTGTTCAGGGTCAGCAGGGGAGTGTCCGTTGAATCGGTAGGTGTGAACTTGAAGAATGGCTGGTCCTTTGTTACGTACGTAATCAATAACGGCCTTTCCTCCTTTCGCAACATCAGCAGCGTTCAAACCGTCAACCAGAAGACCTGGGACGCCGTAATGTTTACCTTGTTCGTATACGTTGCTATTTTTGGCAATATCTCCGGTGAATGTGTTAATAGCTCTTCCATTATCAATAACAATAACAAGAAGTGGTACATTATCTTTGGCCGCAGAGTTGAGAAGCTCTGCCATACGTCCATTTTGGGCCCCTCCCTCTCCAACAAAAACGACTGAAATACGATCATCATCATCAGGTGGGGCAACATTTACCTTTTCTATGTTTTCATCATCAGATAGTTTCAAGGTACGATCAAGCTTGATACTCTTTGCTGCTCCAACAGCATATGGAAGTTGCTCAGCAACAAGTGCCCATCCTCCTTGAAAATAAGATTCTTTCTCGAAAATGTGCATAGATCCACCAGCTCCTTTACAGGTACCTCCTTCCTTCATGAAAAGTTCGGCCATAACAGCGTCAGGACTTACTCCTGAAGCAATAGCATGTGTGTGTTCTCTGTAGTAAGAATACTTTTTATCTCCATTCTTAATAGCATAATCAACGAGAGCAGGTATACTTTCTTGACCATTATCTAAGTGCATGAATCCCCTAATTTTACCTTGCATGTATTGTTGGTTACATGCGTTTTCGAATGAACGAGCCATTTGCATAGCCTTATACAATTTCATAAGGGAGTCTTTGTCTGTTTCAACAGCATCACTATAAGCTTGAATTTCTTCTGCAGAATATCCAAATGCATTTGTAAGCTGATTTGTTTTAGATTTGTGTATTTGAAACAATATCAATAATTATATTCGTTGAATTTGTAAGAAACAAATAAGAGTAATGAGATGTTTCAAGTGTTTTGAATTATGTATAGAGAATTGAAAGTGCCTATCATTCACTTACTTGTTCAGAAATGTCTTCCCATGGCATATGAATTGGGGGGCGCATAACGGTTGCAGTCTCAGTAGTCTTTGGAGAAGAAATTTAGGACATGATTTGTTAAATGTATGTTGAATAAAAGGCGACTAACCAAATTTCAGTTTTCACTCACCTCCGTCTCAGGCAGAGTAGTTGACATTGGGAGAGGAGAAGTAGTAAATGCACGAGACATTGCGGAGGATTGTACATTTACATGGTGACTCTTTGGAACAAAACTTGTTTCAAAAGTAATTGCAAAATGGAGTTAAAAGAGGTTGTAAAAAGTATCTCAAATATTGAAAAACAAAAGAAGACTCTGGGAAAAAGAAAACCAGATGTTTTTGTCCGTGCAAAAATATCACAATTTCCTGCTTTGAGAACAGTCGAGGCCTCTTTGAGAAAAAGCTTCCCTCGACACAAATTCAGTCTATCTCCATCCAAGTCTACTTCAGATAAAGAATTTACTTACGAGAACGCGCTGGTTGAAGCAATGCAAATTGCTGTGGCGATAGCAGTCTTTGTGAAACGCATGGTTTAGTTCAGTTCAAATCAAATGAAGAAAGAAAGCACACGTTTTATATTTCACAGCTTTGGTGTGCAAACGTTTTCAAGAATTTTTTCATCAAAGAATGACATGAATTGCGTAGTAAAAACCAAACATGGAAAATCAACTCCGCATGTAAAATAGAAGGTAATTTCATTCAATTCTATGGATTTAACAAGTAAGCTACGATATATACCATAAATCGCCTATTTAATTTAACGTTTCATAGATACAAGTACGTGGTAAACTTAGTATTGACGTAATTTTTCCTCACCGCGTTTGCGGTTCAAGCAAGCAACATCATCAAATTAAGGTAAGGCAGTACGTAAACAAAGACAAACAAAATTTGTATACCTGTACAAATAGTATTGGTATACTCTCGAATTTAAGTAAAGACGTACCTTTCGGCTGCAAACATAAACGGACTGTATACGTGAACGACATAGGAATCTGATCATACTCGAAACATAGAGAAAAGCTAAGATGAAACAATGATAAGACACAGACACTATTGGCGCTTCAAATGAACGGGAAAACTTCTCTATTCGCTCATTCGCCTTCATTAACATTGCATACACTCAGGAAAGAAAATTGATCCTGGGTGTCAATTCAATTAATCACTACAAATCATTTTTCTGAATTTACACTACCATTGCACACATGACAATAGCGGACACAGAAGGTGGAAAAAAGTGAACATAGTCATTTTGGTCTAAGATTCTTGGTTTCTATTTTGGCCTACAATTGTAAATCCTGGAAAAAGAATAGTGAAAGTTGAAGATTTGTGAATTTAGTCTCTCTATGTATGTCATGCTAGTTGTTCAAAGCATTCACAACATAAAAAATGCTATGGGAGTTGAAATCGTATTTGAAAACGTCAGCTTACATATCCTCTTTAACACGTCATTTGAAAAATATGACATTGAAAACTTGTAATCTGCAGAGAAATGTTAGGAAATACTTTTATGCATCTTCATACTTTTTGTTATTTTTTAGAGCATAGAATTCTCCAGCAGCAGTCATGGTAAAATAGAGGACAATGCCTCTACGAAGAGTTTTTAAATTTTTGGGCTAAAAAAGAAGACGACTTCATGATGACTAACAAAAAAAAATAGGATTTTAAGTTTTGAACCTACAACTGAGTTATTTTCACTTTTTACATCTCTAGGACTACAGTAGCTTCTTTTCTCCACCCCAAACTTTAAGAACTAACTCTTCTTGACAAATTGATTGATTATTCTGCATCAAAAATAAAATATGTTCAGGACGATAAAATTATGTTGCACTTTTCTTCTTTAACGATATCTTTTTGAAAAAAAAACTTCATAGATTAGACCAAAATACAAACTTTCCGATAAAACGGTCTTTTCAACTAAAGGAAGTTTGAATTGGTTATGTTGAAATACATTGCTATAAAAGCATTCTTATTGCCATCCACGTGTTTCATTATCATTAAGAAATATATAGCAATGCCTTAGATTGTATTACATGCGGTAACTGCTGTATTTCATAAATTCTTCCAGATATTTACATACGGACTGCAATTTTTCTCATAGATTTTAGATATATGGACTGCTGAAAAATATAATTGTATTTGTGACTAACCTTTCATAATCTAGAAGATTGAACATTTGCACGATTGAAACAATCTGAATGATGAAGATCTTGCACAGACTCTCTCTTCTAACTCTTTCCACAGTTGCTCTTCTATCTTCAGTGGCTCTAGGTGAAGTTGTTGAGCTCACAACTGCAAACTTTGAGCACTTGACACAGGCATCAACAGGTCAAACCACAGGGAAATGGTTTGTTAAATTTTATGCACCTTGGTGAGTGCTCGCTGACATACTTTTATTTAGAAGAGACATCGAATTTCATCTTGTAAAGAAACGGGAGGAATAAATTAATTTCAGAAATGTGCCTCATTTTCCTCAAAAAATATATAATTATAGGTGCGGACACTGCAAACGTCTTACTCCAACATGGGACGAACTTGCAATGAAAATGGAAACAGAGTATCCAAATGACGGAATTGTTATTGCAAAAGTTGACGTTACTACAAATAGAGAACTAGGAAATCGTTTTGATATCAAGGGTTTCCCAACACTCATGTATTTAGCTGGTAGAAAAATGTACTCTTATCAAGGAGAAAGGAATATTGATGCTTTCACTAAATACTTGACTAATGGTTACTTGGAAACAGCTGCGAAATCCGTTCCAGCCCCCTCTGGATGGTTAGAACAAAAACTTACTGAGTACAGGGGATCTCTAAGTTCCTATCCTGCTATGGCAAGTTTCATTGAAGATTTAGATGAGATCTTTAGTCGAAGGAAAAATGCCGCTGGATTCATCTTAGTGTTGGGAATTATATATGGAACGTTATTTGGTCTAGTCTTGGGAATGATGTCAAAAAATAGTAAAGAAAAGAAAGACTAATGCTAAAAATTGTAATTCTCAAGCAAAAATATTTAAGAGTTATTCTCTTTAGCAAAAGATGAGAAAGTTTTGATACTGTTGTGGGATATTATCTATAAATGCTTGCAATACATGGTTTGATGATCATTTATTATTTTAAGTTGTCCGAAGGATTTTTTTTTTTCGCAGAAGGTAAAAGAAAGATCTTGAAAACCCCAGCATAAATGATGTTTAGCAGTTATAAAAAAGTATGTAGTTACAATTGGAATTCATTAAATCAAACGTACGTACGTCTATTTATATGTAAGGTAATTAATTAGATCAAATTTTTTGACCAGCACTGGATGTTATTAGAATATACAAAGAAATCCCACGAAGGAAAACTCTAGCCTACTTCCACGTATAAGTATTTCCAGATAAAAGATGCTACAACATACGAAAAACTTCTAGTAGGTATATATTTTCATATGTTTGTTTGTTCGAATCCAACGATCTATCATTGTGTTTGATGTCGCGATGCCAAAATAATTCTGGTAAGATTTGTGATGCTCACATTTTCTTCGTTCATCACAAGTATCGTAAAAATTATAGGTAATCTTTGTATCACAAACTAAGATTCGAAAACATTTTATCAGTAATTGAGTATAAAAACAATGCACGAACAGGAATTATTGGATCCATGGCTTGGATTCAGGGATAAGATATGGCAAGTTCACAAATTTGGAGGAACATCTGTAGCATCAGCGACATGCTTCGAACAGGTAGCAGATATTGTAGAAGCACAAATTGGAATTTCTTCTTCTGTTACATCCGATTCTACAGAGGATTGCAATGATTCTCTCCAAAAAAACCAATCCACTGCAGTTGTATTGAGTGCCATGGGAGGAAAACCAAAAGTTACAGATTTATTACTTTCAACTGTGAAAGCTGCAGCAGCAAGAGAATCCGATAATGTCAAAACTCTTTTAGGACAAATTTTGAAAAAGCATTTTGACTGTATTGATGCTCTTCCACTTGATAAGCTTAAGATTCAGGATTCCAACAATAAGAATGATTGGACTAATGCTGCTGCAATCATTAAGAAGCGATTAAGTTCAGATATTGCAGATCTGAAAGATATTTTAAAGACAGTTTCTTTAATGAAATGGCAAGCCAACAAAATCTCCGAGGTTGTATCCGGCTATGGAGAGTTATGGTCTACGCAAATTCTCTCAATGTTGCTGTCGTACAGATCTTCAAAAAATGACAAATTTAGTCATCACAGGTTCGCTTACATTGATGCCAGAAGAGTCATTGTAATAGACGAGGAAGCTTTAGGTGCTGTGTGCTGGGAGCAGTCGAAACAACACCTTGAACAGGCGTACAACGAAGAGTGCAATAAACAAGTGAAAGACGCGAATGATAAATCCATTTGTATGCACTTAGTTGTGACTGGATATGTTGTATCTAATACTGAGGGAATTGCTACAACTCTACAGCGTGACGGTTCAGATTATAGTGCTGCAATCATGGGGAAACTTCTTCAATCAAATTCGATAAATATTTGGACAGATGTTGATGGGGTACTTTCTGCTGATCCAAGACGCGTACCCACTGCCTTCCCTATCCCTGAGGTCTCTTACAATGAAGCTATGGAACTTGCTTACTTTGGTGCAAAAGTTATTCATCCAAAAACAATGAGACCAGCTATTAATTCAAAACCCGAAATTCCAATATATATTAAAAACACGTTCTTTCCTAGCAACATTGGAACAAAAATATCTCTGACAAGCACAACCCATACAGATCATGAAAGATGTGTTTGTGGATTTTCTACCATCGAACATATGGCTATAATCAATGTAGAAGGAAGCGGTATGGTAGGAGTTAAAGGAGTTGCTAATCGACTGTTTGGAGCACTTGAGCACTCTGGTGTCAATGTTGTTCTTATTTCACAGGCATCTAGTGAGCACTCCATTACCTTCGCTACGACAGGTGAACATGCTATTAAAGCTAAGGAAGCCATTGAAGAAACATTTGCAAAAGAAATCAGGCAGCAACATATTTCAGAGGTTATAGCCACCATGGATTGTACCATTATTGCTGCCGTAGGAGACGGGATGAACGCAGTTGCAGGAGTAGCAGGGAGATTTTTTAGTGCACTAGGTGACTCTAAAATTAATATTTTGGCCATTGCACAGGGTAGTTCCGAAAGAAATATATCTGCTGTGATTAAAATGGAGGATTCAACACGCGCCCTCCGTGCTGTTCACGCGGCATTTAGATTATCAAATGTCACTGTTCGTGTAGCAATCATTGGTATGAATGACATTGGAGAATCTCTTCTAAACCTTCTTCACAATCAACATTCCAAACTTTGTGGAGCATTTGACGTTAATCTTCAAGTATGCGTGATTCTCAAAAACTCATCAGATCCGGACATTGTAACTCTCTTCAATAACAACAATGAAAATGAATCAATCAGTCCACAAGCTTATAAAGATGCTTTGAGTGAAATCGAAGTGGGGGAGAATCCGCTTGCTAAAACCATCAATGGGGGCATTTCGATCGTTTCAAAATACTTGAAAACAGACGAATGTGCTCATACTGTAGTCATTGATTGTACTGGGGAAGAAAAGGTTGGAACTTACCATCCACTGTGGCTCGACGAAAATATACATGTCATAACCGCAAATAATTCAGCCTTGTCCGGCCCCCGATCCTTGCGAACTGATATCAAAGTCGCCGAACGAAAAAATGGGCGAATGTCTGCTCAATATCTACCGGCTGTCACTGTCGGAGGCGCCTTGCCTGTTTTAAACACTCTCAAAAATCTGCTTCAGTCTGGAGATAAAGTCAAACGAATTTGCGGAATATTTTCTACGTCTCTTTCTTATATTTTGTATAGAATTGCTCCTCCTCCTAATTATACAGATTCATTTTCATTTGATGATTCTATCACGGGTTTTACATCAAATTCGGCATCTTTATTCGAAACTCTAAAAGATAACAATGCTGACTGTTCATTCAGTAAAGCTGTTAATGAGGCTTTTGCTCTAGGGTTAATGGAGGAAAATCCTGTGAAAGATCTCAGTAATGAGTACACAGCACGATGTCTAATGGTTATAGCCAAGGAATTGGGAATTGATAAAGAGTATGACATAGAAAATATACAACTTATGAGTGATATGCTCTTTCAAGAATCTGATATGGAGAGCTATGAAGAAAGAATCAAAAAAATTGATGCCCAAATGAAGCAGCGTGTGATCGAAGCAAGAGCAAAAGGATGTGTTCCTCGACACGTATCTGTGATTGACGTCAAGACTAGTAAGATTGAGATCAGGATTATGGATGTGCCAAATACACATGTATACGCGATTACTCCACCAAGTTGTGAGTGTGTCCGATTCTTTACAGAAAATCTGAAGCAATTTCCTCTAGTTATACAAGTGAGTATCATGTTGAACATTTATTTAACGAGAAAAAAATCATTTCGATCTAATTCCAACTCCATTACATTTGTTTTTCTTTCTTGTAGGGGCCTTCTGCTGGAGTCGATTCAACTGCAAGCGCTCTTCTAGCAGAGCTGCTCCGTTTAATGCAAACGAAAATAGGTGTGCGTTCTGGAGGCTTGTCGAGGAATAGATCGTCTGCATTCATTGCCTAAATATGTACAAAGATTTGCTAACACTGGAGTTCAGTGAAAGTCAACAAATCTAACATGACACTTTTTCCGCATTTATCTTATTTCGTAGCTTTATACTTTTTTATTAAGAGCTCTAATTGAAAAGTTATAATTCATCAATTATTTTCACATGAGAGTCGTCATGGATTATACGTTGGTATCCGATGTTGGGTATAAATATAGTGTCCGGTTTCAATAAATCATTCAGCCTTACTCCCCCTTCCTTAGTCACTAGAATACATGGTATATTAACCATTTCCCAAAGATACCACTCATCTTGCGCCCCAAATCCATTTTTCAATCCACAGCTTTTGAAATTCTCATCACATGATCCGTTGTCAATAAAAATCACACCAAGTGCACCTGACATTTGGGCTGCGAAGACTTTGTCGGCGAGAGACACTCCACCTCCACGAAACATAATAGTAATCATGCCTCTCATTTCCTTATCATTTATGAATTTTGAACTGCTCCCATTATTTGGGACTGCATATACAATCCCAGATGAAACATGGAATTCTTGCGGACCCCGTGCTGCTAAAAGGGCATCTATATGGGAACCCTCAATTTCCGGGTTAAGGCAATTACAACAAAAAGAAAGTACACTCAACGCTCCATTGACTCCTTCTTTTCCCTTACGATGGAGAAAACCTTTCATATTTTTTCCATTGCAATTTGGAGACGCCTTTATTGGAGGAACTATCAAACTCGATAATGCAATCAATGCGCTTAGATATAAAAATATTGGGTCACTCTTTCGCATGTCAAAAAAGATGACACCTTATGTTCTCAAAGCAATACTGTGTCGCTTACATGAATTTCTGAAGCTCCATAAATGAAAATCTTGTTGGTATCCATGAATGAATTTCTGATCGATTTGAATATTTTGTTGTGAAAATTTGAATTTTGTCCATATATTCAAAATCTTACAAGCCATCTCCGAAGTCATATTTTAAAATTCAACATACTGTCATAAAAATGAACAATGACTCTCATCATTGGGCCACAACTTGATGTAGTACTTCAAACAGTCAAAAATGATTTGAAGGGAAAAACTCAATTGGACAAGCCATATGTTTGCAACGAAACATTGTTGCATGCTGTAAGGCAGCAAAATGATATTTTACACCTGATGCAGACGACAATATATAGTCATGTAAATAAACTACATTCAATAGAATCTGCCATGGAGCATCAAAGTAAAGAAATAATGACATTGAAGGAAAAACTTAAGGGACTTCAAAGATACACAGAAAAAGTCGATTCCATGGGGACGACGATGAATTCATGGAAGAAGAAAATTGAACTTATTGATCAGCTCGAAAAGTGTGTCGAGGTACGAACTCCCTAAGTGAAGCTTTAATTTTTACTTTGAAATAATCCGAACTGTAATCCAAAACACAATTTTATCACTTTGTCTAAAAACAGCATCATCAAGTTTCCATTGACAAAGTCAATAATGATATGAATCATCATTCTTCAAAAATTTCGTCCCTGAAGGAAGAAACACATAAGTCTATTGCAGAACTTGAAGATGAAACGGCTTCCCTTTCAGATAGATTAAATGGCATGCCTAACACCATAAAAATCAAAACTCATCAAATCAAACATGGTATCGCAAAAGACAACAAGAATAATTTGATTCTTGCAGATATTTTGAAAGACAACGATAAAAGATCCGACTTGCTTGAAAATAAAACAAATCATATAGAAAATACTTTGCAATATCATGCAATAGTAGTATCAAAAGTGGAGGATAAGATTGAGGAAGACCTCTCTAAAGTAGGGGAAGATCTAGACTTGATAGTACAATGGAAAAAAGAACAATCTCTAGTTGACCTTACAGGCATCCAAAGAAGTCAAGATTCTATTGATTTGTCTCTTCAATCTATTCAGCACGACCTCCTCAACAAAAGTTCGAGAAAGGAAGTCGAAAAAAAACTTGACAATAAATTCAACGACTTTATTGACCATCTTCAAACTGCCCTGACAAGTGTTGAGAAAGATGAAGCTGATTTCAAGGCTGTTACAACAACATTAAATAAAATGTGTACTCAATTGAAAGAAAAGAAAGCTGATAAAGAAGACATCTCAAATCTCAGAAAACAGTTCATTGAAAAGCAAATTGAAGCTAAAATGCCTCCAATTGAATCTAGTATGGATAATGAAGAAATCCGGAATCTGAACAAAGTAAACTTTAAGTACCATGCCTTAGAAAATCTTTTAGATGGTAAAGCAGACAAAAATGTCACAATTTACCGAATAAACCAAATTGAAGCTGCTGTTAAAAGTATACAACATGTCATAAAACGATTAATTACAGATGTTGTTGTAGACAAGAACAAAATTGAACCGAATAGGAGTAGAAACGGTTTAAGTGTATCAAAAGAAAATTTGAGTGCGTCGAATACTTTTAAAGATGCTGATCAAATTTCGCAAGTCTCTTTTGTGTCATTGAAAGAAGAATTCCTCGAACGTAAACGAATTCTATGCGTTGAACCAATAAATGATAAGTACACGAACAAAACTTGCGAAAGTAAATGTCACAAAAGTATAGAAGATGAGGAAACCTCCGACGCAATTGTAAAGGATGTGTCAATAGACTCAAGTGACATGAATAAACTTGTGAATAAATCCGTTCAAAAGAAGAAAGTGTCATTAAAAGAAAATGGACGAAATTCATGGGGAAAGGCACAAAAAATCAATGAAGAAATAAAGAGAAGCATCAATAAAGTTGAAAGTTTTCCCGAATTGATTATTGGTACTAATAAAAACATGAGAAATACATACCCAACTGTAAAAAAAGGTGCAGAAAATGTAAATCCTCGTTTGAGTCTTGGTGGAGGTTTTCAATTGAATCATCAAACAAAAAAAGGGAAAGACCCACTTAGGTCACTTGATCAATATAAAGCTCAATTACCTATTTTTGAAAAGAAAAAAATGGTAAGCGGGGACGATGGAACTCTTTATATAAGGTCTCGCCAAGGAGAGTGGACATAAGTCAAAATGGGAAATTTAATTAACTCGTCTCATTTCAAACTTTAAGTTTATTTTATCTTTATATCATAAAATTGTAATGTTCGTTACCATCACATCATATTAGCCCTTAGCATCGCATGGAGGAGTATTAATTCAATGCTTAATCTTTCTTCAACCAATCGATTGTCTCTCCCTTGGGAAGAACTTTTCCTTTCTGGGCCGCTTCGGCGATTGTACGCAGTTCTTGACAGCCTTCAGAAAGGTCGTCATAAGCAAACATTCCGGATCCAGCAATGAAGCAATTCGCTCCAGCATCGGCACAGGCAGCAATGGTCCAGTCAGCCTTGACTCCCCCATCGACTTCAATGTCGAAATCTAGTCCACGATCTACACCCCACTTACGGATTTTTTTGATTTTATCCACCATTGTTGGAATGTAGGCCTGTCCACCAAATCCTGTTCAAATATAGGGATAAGAAGAATATATTTAAATTACATCAATAAGAATAAAAAAGCATTAAAAGAACGTACCAGGATTCACTGTCATAACTAATACATGATCAACGAGGTCCAAAACATTTTCTACCATTTCAGCTGGAGTGTGAGGATTTAATGCAACCGAAGGGGAGCCTCCGGCTTCACGAATCTTTGACAAAGTTCGATGCAAATGAGTGTTTGCTTCCACATGTGCAATAACTACACCAGCTTCTCCATTGGGACCCTTGGTAGCCTCAGTGTATTGATCCAACATAGTTTCACAATTGTATTGAGATACCATAAGTTGGGTTTCAAAAGGCACGGTGGTATATTTGCGACATGCAGCAATCAATTCAGGACCAAAAGTTAGATTTGGAACAAAGTTTCCATCCATGACATCAAATTGGATACGATCAACTCCTGCATCTTCGAGTTTCTTACACTCTGCACCCATGTTTGCCCAATCTGCAGGAAGAACACTTGGAATGATTTGAACAGGCCTAGGTTCACCATACAAGTTCAAAGAAGTTTTGAAACGGGAATTTGATTGCACAGTAAATGCATTGGTACCTAAGGCTAGCAAAACTAATGAAGAAACTTTAAACATAATGAACGACTTTGAATCAGTTTTTGTTAGATTTTATGAGACAAAAAAGTGAGGTCGTATTTAAAGTGATTAGTTTTTATACGTATTGACTAAAAAACTGCAACAAAAAAGTGCGTGTTTTTATTTTATTGGAACGCTTTTTTGTCTCGTGCTAAAAATATTCTAACCTGTGCAAGACATGTTCACACATGTGTAGCTCATGTCAAGACGAAGATGTAGCTGAAGAGTAATTAGGCAAACAGGAAGATTCACCTAATGTTGCACAAGCTCATTTTAACTGTTGTTCATAGTTTTTGATTCAGGGAAGCCTCATATATTTCTTTGTTGATGGAACTTTCCAAAATTCAGCCATACAATGTAGCATTTGAGAACCAATCAATAGATTTTTCCAAATAAAGGAGAAAGATTAAACTATAGTCATGAACTAATGATAATGCGAGAGAAAGAATATAATGAAAAGACGAAAGGTGATAAATTTTCCATTTCGGTTCATTTTAATATATTGGATATTTTTGGAAAAGTATGAAGCTTCTTTTGTAATGTAAAAAGTGAGCTTTCATCAAAACTATGAAAAAATCCTCTTTTTTATTACAAGCGCCTTTCAAATTAAATTGGGAAGTGCAAATCTCTCAAATCGTTTTATTCTGGTATGCCCTACGTAGAAAAGACCCCTTCTTTTTTTGAATCGGGCCCGATTTTCTACGGCATAATTACTAAATTGATTTGCATAGAGCAAAGATTGAAATGAAAAAATGAGGTCCATCAATTCGAAGAACTTCGAACCAATTCCTTAGCACTCCTCTTCCTACATCTATATTGATTAGTTTATTTAGAGGTATACTACGTATGGTTTGGGCTTGGAAATTTTGTTTTCTAAGTAAAATTTTTAATTCCTTTCCCTAGCCTATGACGTCATTTGCCTTATTCGTGTGACATGGAGTTCGACTTCAAGGGTGGGAAAGGGGATTTTTCAAACTAAGCTATTCAAGATGCTTCGGGCGAGT
>Ga0209092_10002727_pt1 | contig 15953 bp, 13 predicted proteins | sample FraStrMetagenome_FD_187446 | JGI IMG/M metagenome (GOLD analysis project Ga0209092, IMG submission 187446) | Marine eukaryotic phytoplankton communities from Arctic Ocean - Fram Strait ARC3M Metagenome (SPAdes) (version 2) | ecosystem: Environmental > Aquatic > Marine > Oceanic | place: Fram...
AAGACAATATGCGTATGTAAGAGACCTAGGACCTAACTACCTGAAAGAGCGTTCGTGGGACTATCAAAGTTCAAATAATGCCACGTTCCTCTAGAAAGAACACAGCAACAACAACAACAACAACAACAACATAATATTAATACAAAAACAAAGTACAAAAATATAATCACACTTTACTAAATATCTTAATGTTCTTATTATATACTATTTCTTATTCATTATCCTCAACTTCCATTATCATCTCAGCGTCATTCAGTGGAGTCATACATCCATCACCTAGGTCAGATTCTTTATCTGATGATTCTTCTTCCTTAACCAATTCTTGTTCCTGCTCCAAAATAAAATTTTTCTGAATCTCCTTCTTCCTTTCTGCCTTCCTCAACATAGAACTTCGGTACATATCTCCTTGAGAAATATAATCGAGATTATCTATTTGACTCAATGTTTTCTGGTGTGCTTTCTTAGCATCAAGAAAGCACACATGAGTTACGTATTTGAGTGTTGCCAGATGATAGTGGCATCCTAACTTATGCGCATGACCGCCAAGATGAAGCAAAAAATCTTCTCTTGTCATTTCATGTATTTTTTCGCATTTACAACACTTTTCCGAAAATTTAGACACACTCGACCAAAACCAGTCCGTTTTATTAATTAGATTGTTCGATGCGTCAAAACACTCCAGTTCATAGTTGTTGTTCTTCTTCTTGGCCAACCAGTTCAGAGGACAGAAACAACAACGATCTGAGGCATCTCTCCAGGCATGTTCTGAGTATGGTAGAACAGCATCTTCTACCAGACCCAAATTAAATCCATACTTTAATTCTAGAGCTTCCATGAGTAATTTCCCTTCGTTAATTTTTTTGTTTAGCTCTTTTTCCCATTTCCCATTGATAGACTTAGTTTTGAAATCCTCTTTGTGATCATGGTGAGTGTGATGAAACAATTCCATATCCATTTTAAAGTCAGTAAATGCTTTTGTTACCTGAGATTTGAGATATCTGATACGAAAAGGTATTTCGTGACAAAGTATCTTTTCGTATATTTTTTTGAGCGCAGACCCAGCCATCGGGTACGTTCTAGGAAAAATTGCTAGACTTTTCCGCACCATATCTTGGTGTAGTACAGGTTGGAGTGATGACGCTTTTGATTTATGAATAGTGTTCATCACGTACTGGTCTGACAACTTGAGAGATTTTTGCAAATTCTCAAAGTTCATTTCTTTGTGTGTAGATGTACCTGATACAGCTACAGATACAGTAGCAACATCTGCATCATCCTTAGGAGCATCACGAACTACTTTTGATGTTATTGTTGAAAACGATGGTTTAGCAAAGTCAACAACAACATCTTTGGATGTAGATGTAGCTGTATCAGCTACAGCAGATACATTAGCAACATCTGCATCATCCTTAGGAGCATCACGAACTACTTTTGATGATGTTGTTGAAAACGATGGTCTAGCAAAGTCAACAACAACATCTTTAGGGGTCTTTGTCTCTGCTTCTGTCATTGTTTTCAACAATGAATCAAATTTGGTAGGAAATTCAAAAGACCAAGTCTTTTCTTTTTCAATACCAAACTCAATGCAATAGATAAAATCGACCAGATGTTTAATCAGGTCGAAATTGTCTACCTCAGTACTCTAGTAACGATAGTAAGGATAGCATGTATGATACAAAAACCTATCCTTTACAGTTAGGTATCGTGGAGGAATGTTGACTGTCCTATTGGATTTAGGCCAGTCAACATTCATGAACTCTTTGCAAAAACGAATAATTGTCGGCACCCAGATGGCTCTTTCATTATGAAACATGGCATTTTCTTCTATGTATACCACATGGTCACATAGAATGAAAAGCATCCTTTTCTTTTGAAGTTCATCCAAAAAGGTGATTGTACATTTTGATTGAATCAACTTTTCAGGACACCAAAGGTATTTCGAGGATTTCAGATAGAGATTCAACTCTATCTTCAATACTGGAATACCTTCACGACAACAACGGACATAATCTTTGAGATACTCCAAAAAATCGTTGCCATCGACATTAAAGCATATCTTGTAATCACGTAGAGGAAACTTAAAAAGTGTCTCTACATCATTCAACTGAAGAGTACAGTCATAGAATGTACTCTTTTCATCTCCTTTATCATCAAGATACTTGTCAATTGATTCACGCAATTTCTTTGCATGACCCTGCCACCTACTACGGAGCACCTGAGGTAAAACTTCATTTCTTAAGTCAATGACAGCTTTACTCATGTAAATCTAAAGGATCTGCTTGTTGAAAAAATTTGAGGTTCAGTGTGTGGAAGAACCACATTCTTCCACACATAGACACCTTGCATCTTGTACTTCTTTCGATTCATGTATTTGATTGATACACGACCTGATTCATTGAAAGACCCACTGCCCGTTGTACCCATTCTTTCAAAATCTTCGGGAGAAAGGGTACAACCGGGATTGTTCTTTAGGTAATTAGAATACTTTTCACCTAAAAAACAGGGTCTTTTATACCTGCTCGAAGAAGCCTCGTTCTTACGATGTTTCTTTGCAAAGTTACAACGATCTCTAGAAGAAGATGAGTGGATGCCCTCTTCATTTGGTAACCTCTAGGAGGAAAATGAGCATTTGGCTGTGAAGAACTTCTTGCGACTTCAGTAGCGGTGGTGTTGGTGGTTGTTGAAACACCAACACCACGATTATCAGTACCTCTCTAAACGGAATATTTTAAAAATCGAAATAAAATTTATTAAATGTCGAAATTATTTCATTAAAATTTAAAGATATAATTTAAGATTAATGAAATCAAATCAAAATAAATATTGATATGACAAAATAATTTTACTGTGACAAAATATTATTTTGTCATTTTATAAAATTATTTCCCTGATGTGATAAAATACTGAGAGATACTGACTTAATATTTAAGTGAAATATAATTTAAATACCAAAATATCACCCAAATCATGATTTTACATGCAAAATATAATTTCCAATAACAAAATATTACGTGAGTTTGATGAAATATATATCTGTAAAATCATACAAAATCATCAAAAACTTTCATAAATTTTAATGAAATAATTTCAACGTTTAATAAATTTTATTTCGATTTTTAAAATATTCCGTTTAGAGAGGATGCTGGAGGAAAACAAACTTCCCTCAGAGCCTCTAACTGAAGCAAAATTCAACAGAAAACAAAAGATAAAGGACAACCAGAAAACTGTTTGTAGGATCATCACACAATCTTTCAAAACAGCCAATATAATCAAATCTAGCTGCGAACACGACAAATTCACAGCAACTGCAATTAAAATTCAAAAAGGATTAGCAACCAGCCGCGAAATTTTAAAGCAATCTTCAGCTATACGATCTTCAATTCAAACAAAAAACAATACAGGCAAAAACAACTCCACCAATCCTATCATAATAGACGCAGATTACCCACCTACCTCTTCCCATAACGCCACCATTGCGAACATAAAAGCTTCCAAGAATGTGGAAAGAATTCAGAATCAAGTGCTCACGGATGGGGAATTTGTTTCCGATGATGCAATCACTATGGCGGTAGAAGTACTGAGGCAAAATTCAGAACAATCCTGCATATTCATTGCGAATGGATTATCCAACATAATAATAGACGATTGGTCCCCTACCGCTGGATGGGAGAGGTTTGCTAGAATTTTTAACTCTTCAACTGCCACCTTCTCGAAACCAAATGGAATATATATTATTCCAATGTACAGACCTGGGCATTGGTACCTTGTAGTGGTGAATAAAAGAAACCGAAATAGCAGCGAAGGTTGGATCCTCGACTCTCTTAGTAAGGGGGACCCTTCTACCTCTTCTCATTCGAAAATCAAAGATGCATTCATAGGCAATAGGGGAAGATTCGACTGGTATACACCATTATGCTGGAAGCAGACGGAAAACGAATGTGGACCACGCACTGTCAAGGGCATCTCAGAGATTACAAAAGGAATCAAAAATTCGGTAAGTATTGTGGATTGTATAGCTAACACAACACTGATAAATAGCAATAGCAACAACTATGATGCAAAGGCATTACGTCGAGAAATGTCCGACCTGTTGAACTTACATCGCCAAGAAATGCAACCACAACGCATAGTTTTCAAAGAGTCGGGCACAGTGATAAGGAAGAACGGAAAATCGAAAAGGAACAACTTCAAAAGCAAGAGGCAACGTGAATAAATTGTTCAATTTGCTGTTACCGGAAAATAGATATCGAATGGTTATATTAAATCTTTCATTTGTGATCTCAAATATTTATAGTTCATCTCGTTCGTATCTGAATATGTAAGTAGCTACGTATTTCCTTGATGGAGAAGAGATTTCCGCGTCCACACTGGCACCTGCGCCCTTCGCGGACCCGAACGTTTGTTCGGTCGGATTTCTTGTCGGGGTGGGACGTGAAGCTTCTTACTACGTCTGAGTACGATTGAGATATAACACGATAAATATAGCGAATATAACATAACATAACATAACATAACATAACTATACCGTAATCCAAATACCTAATTCGTATGTTTATTCTAATGAAATAATTAATGACGAGTAAAAAATGTAATTAAATTAATAATGATGAGTAATGAACCCTAAGTAATTTTTTAAACTTGAAAGGATGAAAACCCCTCCTCAAAGAATGGCGAAAACGCTAATAATTGCGGAATTCGAACCTCGCTGCGTTCAATTCGTTGTCTTCCAACCTGTCCTCATTACCGATACGAGGAGTATGATACTTGACTTGGGGGACGGGATTGTCTACCTCCATCGACAATTGCACCATAATCACGATGCATCGAAATGCAAGATCATGGTGAGTGTGATGATAGCGCCAAGTTTGCTTCAGTGCGCCCTAATTCTTTAGCCTACCATTGACCATCTCGTGCCTTGACCTAACATTGGACTTCATCTCCCATTTCGGAAGTATTGGGGGAGATGAATTCTGGTGTTTCGATTTTGTGAGGGTAACCGCGGTAGCCCTTGTCGCCTCCACTTTCTCTCCACTCATCAAGTTGTAATACAAAGCTTGAAGAAAGATCTTGATGCCGTTGTATAGGCCGGGCTTTTAAGACCCAGCCGTCCAAACAATGTGTCCTGTCTGGATGCACACTCCAACCTCGTATCTGAGGCTGGAGTGATTGATCTTGTAGGAGTAGTAATCTTGGATCCTTTCAAAACCAAAAATTCCGATGGATGGATGATTGATCTTGAAATCGGTGCCATCCACCGTCATAAGACACCTGCTGCCATTATCTTGGATGAGCCTGCTGTCAAGATCAATCTTGTATAATAATGTAGTGTTAGTAATTGTTTAAAAAAATTAAAAATATTAGCAAACTTACCACATGTAGATAGCATGCGTTTAACTTGTTCATGGTCAAACGCAAATGCTTTCTGAACGTCTTGGGGGTCGTTTCGCATTGTGCGGCCATGACATCCTTGGATGAGTACTGCTTGAGGAACATCATGGCCAAAGCATATGCTTCGGCTCCACGAAGTCCTTTTCAGTGCTCATCTGGAGGGTGTATTTCCAAGCGAGGGCGACCACACCTAGGCTAGCACCGAAGGTGACCTTGAAAGCGCGCTTCAGGATCGAAGTAACCTTCAAAATGGACAGGGCCGTGCTCTTGAGAGCCTGATGAAGGAATCCAGGAAGTGCATCAACATAGCAGCTGAAATGGTTGGATCTGGGAGAAATGATGATGTTGATGATGTTGATGATGTTGATTTCTTTTGTGGAAGGAATTGTGATAAAAATACAAAAACTAAATTAGCCTTACATTTTCTTAGTTTTAACTGCAATATAATATATCTTTCTTTATTGTAACATAGATGCACTTACGATAAATTGCCTTTAGATTAGTCTGTACTATATACTTAATTAATACACATCAGCTTCCATGATATACTATGTCTCTACAGAAATGAACTCACAAAAAAAAGGAAAGCATTGGTCTACCGCCAAAACAAATCCTTGACCTCAAGGATTGTTGAAGTCTTACCTTTGATGTTCTGTCTTTTACATAGATGATGCCATCCAAGTAAGGTAGAAAGAACATCGGAATTTAGACTAAATTCTATAAAAATTAGTCTAAATTCCAATGAAATTTAGTCTTAATTTATGCATTTCACAAAAATGGCCAAATTGGCATCAAATAATGCAAATGCAAATATTTTTCATTTTAAGTATAAATTACACAACCATAAAAGTAGAGGGTGTGTAACACACTAGCCCACTACTATCCGTGTCACGTAAGTGTAAACTGAGAGTATCAAAGCAATGCAACAATAAACACCAACAAAAAAACGCAGAGAAGGAGTAAACAAGGTATCATGAACTTATCTTTGGAAATATGTCAAAAAAAAGTAAAGAGTAAATTGGTAAAACTTACTGATAAGGAGGAGAATTCCCTCGCGAATAGAGGGACAGACAATGGGAAATTTTCGAATGTATCCAAAATGAATCTTATTGGTAATGAATATGAAAGACATTCAAAAAAACTTGAAATTGAACCAGAAATGAATACTGAACAGAAGTGGGTGACGTCACCTTTTAGAAATCGGATTTAATGCGTGAAAAAAAAATTCCTATGTTTGTTAAAAAAATTAAATGATCAGTACTAATAAAGGGTTAGTGTGTGCGTGGAACCTCTACTAGCATGTTCTACGTATCTACACTTAAAATAAAAAATATTTGCAATGCAATAACATACTAGCCCACTACTTAGGACTCTACGCTATTATTCAATAAATTTATATCACACGATGTAGACCATAAAAAAAAATCCTTTTTCACCCAGTCCCTTGCAATGCTCTCTCATGAAATCGTCACCCAAAATTTTTTTTCGTAATATCCATACATATTTTGTTCACTGACGTCACTTCTTCATTTACATCTTTATACCTAGCTTCTAAAAATTTCATTTTACTGGGTTTCCGAATCACATGCCAACTATCACATTTTTTCCAATTTTGGATCGAATTTGAATTTGGGCAGGATAAAAGATTTATTGTAGTACCTATATCGGATGAGGTAAGTCCATTCTCTTGTAGCTTCGTTTTCCAGATACCATTTGCCTTATGTACAGACTAGTATCTAGATAAAAAGGTAGTAGTTAAAAAGATGTTTGATGATAATTGTGAGTTTAGTTTTACACCTACATTTTAATCACATTTTACACCTACATCCCATACTGGATGTATATCAAAACCCACTTGGTTTCAACAGCAAGATCTTTGTACATCTGTTGGCCAGACAGCTGCCCAAAGAATTCTCATCACATGTCCAATGGGGACATCATTCACATGATGATATTGATCTCCACTGGATGCTACTCAATGCATGTGTAGCAGTTCATGTTCTTTGTCATTGAACTGGCTTCCTTGTGCTGAAGAAGACTTGATTGTTTTTATTATTGATATTGATGATGTAGTATACAAGCAGTCACATGCTGCTTTGTATTCTAACTAATTATTTCAATGCTATTGAATTTTTTTTAACTAAATAAATCATTGATATTTATTTTGTTTAAGTAACTTTATCTAAATCTTAGATAAATTTAGCTAATGCATATGCTGTATATTGCATATGCAAAATCAACATATTGTTAACTGAGTTCCTATAACGCTTCTGCGTCTGTAGGGCCTTGATGGGAAAGACATGAGCAATTATTCACTACCCTCGAAAATCGCAGGACCTTCTTGCCCATGATCCTGACGGCTCCGACCCAATTCTTATCGGTGCTGTCGGGCCTTCTCTCTCATCCGCCACCCCGGTATCTGTCCCAGCCCAGCTACTCTTTTGGGATTTTTATGTCTTGAGAATGATTTTCCTCTCGACCCTATCCCCGTCCCTCACAGCAAAGTATTTGATAAATCTTTTTTCACTGACCACCCCGATAAGCATAATCATGCTCTTCCTCCCCTATCCACCAATGATGTCCGTTGTCTTCGCCTTCCAGTGGCCCTCCCTAAACTCAAAGGAGTCACTGTGGTCGAAGGGTCCATCACGGATCCCCATGTTCTTGATTCTATGGTAGCCTACCATCCAGTGGCAGCTACCTGGATCAGAGCACGCATCAAGGTATCCTCATCTCCAGCCTCTCAAATTACCCTTGAGGCACTTCAACGTCTAGATGGGTCACTTATCCCATCCCCAACTTCAACAATCCCTGTTTCTCCCAACCACCAACCCCATATTAACATTATTAAAATAACGCTAAAATCGACACCCAAAAACACTTAGACAATCAATTTTCTAAGTATTCTTTTATGTCATCTTTAATCTTACCATGAACGTCATCCACAGAACAAGGCGTAAGGCATGAATCGCAGACGATTCTGGCGTAATTTTTGGAATTGTCATATATTTCTACAAAAGTATACGATACGGAATAAGGTAAGGAAAACAACGGGACACAAATTACTCCATCCAAATTCAATTGCATTCATGTGGTAAAAAGCCTTGGTGTAATAAATTTCCATCACAGCGTGATTTCCAATAGTAACACGTTAACAAAATATAACATACTACTACTAACTTCCAAGTAGCCTTGCACAATGCTTCCCTAGAATCAATACCAACGGAGGATTATGTCTCAACTACCATACGCGGTGAAGTCGCCTCTCTCATTGACACCCATAGGCAGGACATGATAATAACGCTAAGTAGACGCAGGCGACGGAACCAAATACGGGATGAATCTTCTAATCAGAAACGACTCAAACGACGGAAACGTAAAGTGCTCATACCTGCAGACGTCATTTCAATCGAGGAAGAATCACGGACGACACAGAACACTCCGAAACCATAAAACACCTTTCTCCACCCCCACTTCCCTTTTTTCTTTTTTTTGGATTTTTTGGACTTTTCTTTTTGGCTTTTGGCTCTTGGATTTTTTGGACTTTCTTTTGGCTTTTGGACTTTTTGGCTTTTGGACTTTTTGGCTTTTCTTTTTACTTTTTTTGGTTTCTGGGAATTTTCCATTCTTTGGACATGAACCAGCAATTTTTTGTTTGTTTATGTTGTGCTTTCTGTAGGAGGCCCACCCGCTTTGAGTCTTCTGAAGGTATTCTTGAAATACGCACGGTTGGTTCACTATTTCTTATGAGGTAGAGGGGAGGAAATCTTGATAGGGCGTGGATTGGGTAAAACGTCACAGCGCGATTTCCTACATATACACGTTAATAAATATTCAGGTAAGTCCGCAATCGAACAACGCAGTAGTGAACGGAAAACCAGTGCTTACGTCTCCTCTTAATAATAGCTACAATGTTATACATAAGTAAGGAATTGACCTCTATGCATCCAGGTGCCAAGTGTAGGGAAGCTAGGTTTTCCATTCAGCGTGCAGGTCACCGGTCCGCCGCAGCGCGTAGGGATTGACAACACGTAAAACCATAACAGAACAAACAAACACGTTAATAAATATAACATACATACATACTACTACTACTACCTATATAAAAAAATTACGTTTGAAAAATTAAGCGTAATTTTTTACCAGATCAACGGGCCTTATCTACGATAACAATAAATGGACGGGGAATAGCCTTTTTTATTAAACATATAGGTGGTGGTGGTAGTATAATATTTAAAAAACATAGATATGTATTCATTATATTTCGTTCGTTTTTTTTTTATAACTCTCGTTTTCTTGCCAATCACATCTGCAAAGTATTAGAATATAATATTAATTACATTTCTAGTATCATTAAAATACTACGTACGTACGATTTTTATAAAAAGAAAAATTGGTTTCTGTTGGAAATTGATTCTCTATGCTTCATATATACAACTTAAAAAAGAATACTTCTTGAGCGTTATTTCAATACTACTCTTAGAACTTTATTAAAAAGTATACAGATCATTTGAGATGTTTTCTAGCTAGAGAGAATAAAATTACCTTCCAATATGTTGTTGGACCTCTATCATGTGGTACGTTCTCTTTTACTTTCTCTCTCTCTAGAGGAAAAGTTATATTTTATGTTTCTGATACAAATCTAAATTCATTCCTGTCGCGTTAGAAAAATGGCCACCTTCGAGACCTATATACTGAAGTCGTTTTTCCATATCCTCTCATCTAAAAGAACAAAATTTAAATTAGATTAAGGTAAGTTCCCAATTCAATTAGAGTCTGCCTCGTACTTTTGGATTGCAGTAGGTGTACAGATTTTTAGTGTTAAAAGGCTTCATGAGAACACGCGTTCTATTCTTCAGTATGAAAAATAACTTGATTTTTTTGTTGTAGAATAAGAAGCGAACCAAGCTGGAGCATGCCTTTTAGAAAGATAGACTAAATAGTATACGGATAAAGTTTCTTTCTTTTTAGCTAGAGAGAAAGTATCTACATACTCGGATCTACCAAGGGACAAAAACAGAAACAAAATTTATTTTCGTTCTCAATTAATGAAGTGCCCATAAAATACTCAATTTTCCTCTCTTAAAAGAAACAAAATGTATCAACAAGATCAAATATACCAATCAGCTTCTTTTCGCATGATCGAAAAAGGAAAGTGGCAAGAATTTATGAATTTCTGGATGAAATCTCGGCAAGGGAAAGAGGAAGCTCAGGTTTTTGGTACCCAACTTCTTTATTTAGCTGTTGAATATCGGGCACCTGCAAATTTAATAACACTTATTTTCAACTTGCTTGAGCATGAAAAAGGAAGACAAATGACCTTGGACTCAAAATTGCTCCTTAAGGCTCTTTATGATTCCCCCAAAAACAATTCAAATGCTTACATGAATCATTGTACAAGGAGATGGGAGAAGAGAGAAAGAGGAAATGTAGCGAATTTTTTATCTAGCAAGATCCGTTCTGAAACAAATTCGGCAGTTTTATGTTCGTGGTATGATTCTCGGTAAAGTTTGAACAATATCAGGCTGGAAATATCAATCTCATATATGGTAAATCACAAAAATTCGCTTCATAGAAATATTCATCATGAATGAACTCGCCTATAGAATATTTTATAATGAAGTGATAAAGAGCAACGATGAAAGCAAATATATTCATCTAAGAGCAATGGTGATGATGAATTGTGCTAATTTCCCTAACATTTTTCTATAAAACTATGCGACACTTTGTCATTCCAATGTGAACATAGCAATATAATTCATAAGAGAAACAAGACAGCTCTCTGCTAGGATTAGTGGCTTTTCGTCTTTGGAACGGAAACTTGAATCTATTGTCATTAGAATGAACCACAGGATTATCATGCTCTCCATGGAACCTAAAATTATTGAAGTGAAACATGACATTAATGCCTAGCATTGCTAAGATTCATATGCAAGGTTTTCCTCTTTGCTAGCGATGCTAATTTTTTCAGTTGAGTAATGAAATATAACGATTCTAAAAATATATACGTATGCAACGCATAATTTTTTATAGATATAGATGTACACAATAATCTTATCAAGTGAAAGACTTCATTACCTATAAGATTTCTTCGAGCGGTGCATTTTATCGATGTATCGATCATCAGGTTTGTGATAATTTCAAATGCTACTGAACTTTTGAATCATATATTAAAGGACAAGAAAAAATGAGAACCGGTGACATCGGTCACAGGAGCAGCTATATTAATTACCTTCTGTTTTTCATTTTTTCATGTGAGATTATGCTTATATTTGACCGTAGACGAAGGCAAACGATATACGTCATCACAGGCTGTTTCACAAGATACAAACCTAAGTGATAAAAAATCGGAACCGATTTAAGCCTAACGCCAGTGCCTTGTATATGGGTGTCGTCAGAAGAAGAATAAATAGGTAAGATACATAGATAAAAATGTTAGAAGTACGTTATTACATTGTGGTATTTAGGTATGCTAAATGAATGATCTAAATATATGATTAACTATTTGCCTAAGCCTAGGTATGATTGTATCAAACCTGTCTTGTGATTCTCTCGCCCGGGCGGAGTAGTGGGTGGGTTTTTTGTTTCTGTATGGTTTATCATTGCACATTAAGATGATGTTGATGTGCTTGATAGACCTGTTTCGAATTTAGAATTCGAAAGAGAAAGAAAAAGTGAGAGAACGTTAAGATTGGATTTGGATTGTTTGGCTGTTATAATCATATTATACGTAGATCATTACGAGCGTAGATTTGATCGGTTGAGATGGATTTGTAGCCAGGAATATACGTCATCATATTTCAGTCCTTGTCTACGGTCTAATATCAGGAACCGTTCAACGCCGATACATAGCAATACTGGACGAACACTATGTTTCTACAAGGCTACATAAGGTAAAGTGGAACAATACAACATACTTTCTCACTTTTTTGTATTAATTCGAAGATACAAGGCTGTGAATGCACGAAAGTTAATTCGTTAAAAAAAATATATTCTTCCTTTCCTTTTCCAACTCGTCCATTTCGATACATCCACTCAAACTCCAACAAGTAAATATCCACCTTTCTTTTTTCCTCTTCCTTCTTCCAAACACACATCCAATTTTCGTCAACTATGCTTCTATTCACACTACGCAAAAAAACAAAATCAAACAATTGAATCACAAACATAAATTAGTAGTGCTTTCAGCGATTTTCCTTCTTCCCGTTTTCAAACACACCAATTTTCCCGCAAACATAAGTCCCTTCTCTCTCAACCCCACAAATCAAGATGTCACTCACACTTCTATAATTCTCCCTACACATATCATACTCTGACACCCTGTCTTCGCAAATCCATACGTTTTTCTCTACTCAACATCTTCATTCTTCCCTTTCCCGTTCCACATCCACACATTCCATGAATGTACACATCTCAATATATTAACCTTCTCCTTCTTTCTAATAAGATTCATCCTTCTACATCATCCTTTTTCCAATATCGATTATACACACGCATATTCTTCTTTCATCAGTCTTTGTCCATTCAAGTGGACATCATCCTTCTTTAATACATGCACACAGTTTAATACCAATAAACGTGCAGAGTTAACTACAATTAAACTAAAACACACACTACTTATACTACATATAACACCACTCTACTATGTTGTCTTTTCTAGACTATATATCTCATAAATAGCACTTGAAATCAACTGTTATTTATTTTTATCCTTTATTGTCCAAACGCAATGATCATTGCTACCTCAGCTCTTACCAACCTTACGACTGTCCCTATGTCATCAATGGTAGAAGCACCAACGTTTTCGGACCCGTCCCATCACCCTGAAGTAAAAGCTGTCTCGAACACGAATTCCACACGAGACAACCAACTCTTCGTGTCCCCTATGGTTGAGGGTGTCATCCTCATCCAAAACTTTAATGTGTCCATTATCTTTTTCCCCAAAAAAAACAAAAGACCTCATTCATGATCCTGATGGGTCTGATCCCATTCTGATTGGAGCAGTAGGCTCCTCGATTACTTCGGCGACCCCTATTTCGGTCCCCTTGAAATCTTTGTTCCAAGATGTCTTGTGTCTGGAACATGTTCATTCTATTGAACCTATCCCTGTTCCCCACGGAGAAGTCCTTGATAAAAAATTCTTCTCCCAACACCCTCAAGCTCATGACCACTCTATCCCATACCCAGTTGACACTAACGTTCGTTGTCTGCGACTACCCGTCGTCCTCCCAAAGGTCAAAGGTATCCCAGTAACCGAAGGATCTATCAAAGATCCTAAAGTGGTCGAATCTCTCACCGCTTATCACCCCATTGCTGCGGTGTGGATTCGAGCCCATCTTAGGCATATCTCCACACCTCCCGCGGCCGTCACCATGGCTCAACTAGCCCTCCTGAGTGACAATCTTCTACCAGCCCCAGATTCTCTCATTCCCATTACCCCCAACCATAAACCTCACATTAGCTTACTCTTGTCAGGCGACACCGACCCAGCTTCACTTCGTGCACAGGTTACTACTATGCTCGAAGAAAAATTAAGTCTCCACAAGCAGTCCCACCCGCAAATGGATTCCACATCGGTAGCAGATTCTCTTTCTCTAGAACAACAACTATGTTTAGAATCATCAAACCCTCAAAACAAAGATAAGATCATCCTAGCAGGTCGATATATTGACTCAAAACATCAACGCTCCATCAACATATGGAGACTGTTCCTCTCTGGGATCGGCGATGATAGAAACATTTCCTTACCTACCTTCACCAACCCTTTCCTCGATGGATATTGTCAATCCACGATAACAAAAAACACCCGCCTTACCAGCGCGGCTATGCAAGAGCATGACCAACGTAGATCTTCCGACATGCGCGATTTCCTTCACAAATTGATATTGGACTCACAATGGAACAATGCCACAACGGCACTGTTCCTTAATGGAGTCCTCTTCGATTCTCTTTTGGGTGAACTTTTATCTTACCTCCAAACATCAATTTCCTTCATCACTTTTTTTTTCATACCTCCGGCCTCCGTAAACCCCTCCGTTCAAAATTTCCTCCATCAAAGCAACATGGAGCATTTAGAAGGATTAGTGGGTGAGTCCAATGAGAAAAATGTAAGATAAATCTACGTACCTTTCAAGGGGGGCTACAGGACACCTCCACCCATATCTTAACGGGACTTGCAAATTTTGAATCGAAATTATCTTTTATGGTGGATTATTCCAATATTGAAGAATCCCATCAACCACTCATAGTACAATGGGTGAATCAGTTAGCAAATCTTTACTCCTCCCGTCAATTTATGCGCTTCTACGACAAGCATCACAAAACTCTCCCTTGGATTTCTCACATAATGGTTACACAAGTTCAAATAGTTAATTCTTCCCTTGCCAAAATATCAAAAAACTGTCTTCATCACAATAGCCTTAAACAACAAAAACCCCTCCACGCGTCAATTCTACGTGTGGCCCTCAAGACTTTCAATGACGTAATCGATGATATGAAACATTCCATCAGGGGGTGCCACTCCTCCCCCTTCGTACGTATCACCAGATCCCCCACCATCTCATCGTTTTAGAAAAAATCCTCCTACTACCAACGAAAACCCTTCTGAACGCCCCGAACGACGTAGGGGATGTCTAATAGCTACAGGGCCATACAGGTGGCCCCAAAACCTCCACTGTGAATCAATTTGCAACAAGTTTGCCCAAACTGATTCCAGCTGTTCAGCAGGTCATTCTTGTCCTCAAAAACATTTAGTTTATCCGCACGGCTTTGATGACCACGATAAACGCCTTATCTATGATTTTGTTACCACCAATAAAAGCATATCTTTTCCAGCACATATAAAATATATTCCTTCTTCATCTTCAACTCCTCATATATCTACGCAAGATAAAAACAAAAAAACTGTCACGATTTCTCACCACAACCCTACAGTTGCACCTACACCAGCCGAATCCCGTGAATGAATAACTCACTCGGCTATTTTTCCGCAAGATCATGTTTCTTCGGCCATATTAACTTCAAATCCGTCAATTCATGAGAACATATCTTCTTTGACAAAATTAAATTTTTCTACACATAAAAATAAAACTAATTTTTCTACAAATATCTTAGTCAAACAACCGAGTATAAATTTAACTCAACATTCTCAACTTCATCTAATTCATCATAATTCATCCCGTAAACGAACTCATACCATTTACGATAATCCTCAAAAACCAACAATTTCCCACCAAACCAAGCTCAATAAAAAACGAAAAACCTGTTCTTCCACCCTCGCAACAACAACAACTCCTCACCAACAACCACAAACACATACAAAACTGACTTTACTACAAAGACCACAGACGCAACATAATCCTCATCATATATCGCACAAAAAAGATATCACATCACCTCCATCTTTCACAAAACAATCCCTTGCTTCTCCACAGCTATGTGCCTTATGCACAGACTATCTAGATTAAAAGATGGTTAAGATAATTATGAGTTTAGTTTTAAAGTTTTACAATTATGTTTTTGATCACAATTTACACATACGTCTCATACCAGACGTATATTGAAAC
>Ga0209092_10002728_pt1 | contig 15950 bp, 10 predicted proteins | sample FraStrMetagenome_FD_187446 | JGI IMG/M metagenome (GOLD analysis project Ga0209092, IMG submission 187446) | Marine eukaryotic phytoplankton communities from Arctic Ocean - Fram Strait ARC3M Metagenome (SPAdes) (version 2) | ecosystem: Environmental > Aquatic > Marine > Oceanic | place: Fram...
CTGTTGATATGCAATATTTCTGCTCTAACAAGGAGTTTAATGTAGAAATGTGAAAATTGCGGCAGTTGTGACGTTTTGCAAGTTTTTGTTTTTTAGAGTCATGTGCATGTGTTGTTTTTCTGAAGGTGCGCACAATCCGTCCAGGTTTCTGTGCGGGATGAAATGGCTGGACGCTGGGACGTGTGTCGTCCCAGAATCTGGTCCGTCCAGTTTGTGCGAACCGGACCTTAGCTTGTATTGACATGTATGAAATAATTAATAAATAGTACTTCGGAGTAACCAGTTTGGAGCACAAGTTTCCATGCTCTCTGTGGAGGGCAACCTGATTAATACATGTGTGTATATTATTGCCATCCACAACGATATATCAATATTGATCCACACACATATACAAATGTATATGTGTATCCAGGTTACAATAATTCACATGGAACCTCGTGTAACTGAAGATGTGCGTTCGAACGCAGAGTGGCGCCTATGATTGCAAAGCTCACAAACTACGTGTCGTTGTTGCGCCCATGAATAATAAAATACTTTATTGGTTTTAACGAACACAGAACAGCTCGAATTTGTGTACACGTTGTAGTAGTAATACATATATAGCATACAATGTACACGTATAGAAAAGATTTGATATTTTTCATGAAATGACCATCGGGGTTCGCCTCGGTAGAAACCTTTGACATGTTTCTAGGTTTCGTAAGATGTCAAAGAATGGTTACTATCAAGAATCTCATTTCTTGACAACTTACCACATTGGATCAGAAGAAAACAATTCTTCCTCACTACTTCATCTCTATCTACTCAGCAATGACAAGCCAAATAGTAGATCAACTTTGTGATCGTGATAAGCAGCATAAAATGATCCGATTTGGTCTGGTCGTCCTTTGCAGATACTTCTCTGTTAATTTAACGAGACCGCGATCGCGAGCTCTTTTCATCCAACCTACAAAACCTTACAAGGAATCGTGGCAAAAAAGGCTACTAAATCGCAAGAAACGACAATTGATAAAGCTTCGATTCAACATATATAAACAAATTGAGAAACATATTCATGAGTGGGGTGTCCATTTATCTCGAGTATTTTCAGACGAACTAGTCTCCGTTGCACGAGCAGTTGAAGACACTTTGTTCATAACAGCGCCTAGTCTCGCGATGTACAAGGATTCGAGACTTTTACGTTCTCGAACTGAGATACTTGTCCGTCATGCAGCACTTAAAGTTTTGATGTTTCCAGACATCAGCATCATCACAGAGAGGTGATTTGAGAAAGGTGTCGAAAATACAACAACTGAGGAAGTTGCGACCACGTACTGTTCTGGTTGAAATGTGATTTGATTTTATAAATCATTGTTGACTTGGCCCATTTCGTAATACTGACGAAAGAAACAAATGAGTATATTCTGGGTAATACTCGTAAGGTTGATGGATGCGTATATTGTAGTATATGAGTATTAAAATGATTAGAATATTTGTATTACATTATTTCATTTGCCTACAATCCCTTAAATATTTCCGGCAATGATCTCGCTCTCGGGAATGAAAGCAAATGTGATTGACGTTATCTATTTTCCTACTTCTTACAAGAAATGTAAAATGTCAAGACAGACTAAGTTGTGATTTTCCCGTCTCCAATTTCCAAGAGAAAAGCTTATCGAAATAAAGGTAGAAATGGCTTGAAGAAAAAGTGTGCTCAAGTTATACTAAAATTTGTTTAGGAACTGATGAATTTCCAAGTAGATCTCGTTGAATCAGATTTTCTTCATACATACTTCTTTCGCTAAACGTCTCGGTGATACTTGAGCCAGATGAGCACTAGAATTGGTATTGAAGATGAAGGCTGAAGCCAGTTGGAAATATGACTCCTATGAGACCAATTGATCACAAAAGGAAAGTTACCCTAACTGAATACTTCTTTCGCTAAACGTCTCGGTGATACTTGAGCCAGATGAGCACTAGAATTGGTATTGAAGATGAAGGCTGAAGCCAGTTGGAAATATGACTCCTATGAGACCAATTGATCACAAAAGGAAAGTTACCCTATCTGATTATGCTTTATTCAAGGAAAGGTTGAGATAGGCGTTGGGATATATGGCAATAAGGACTCACAATGATACGTCCGAGACAATTCGTAAGAAGAACGAAAGAAATTACTACTCAGGCGGCATATGCTAGAAATGCCAGTAGTAGATTATGGGAATTATTTGTACAAGAATAGGAGAAATGGTGAGGCTATGTATAATATAACAATTGATAAAACATGTAGTCCTCTTCCGAAGCAGTTTCCAGTGACTGATGAAAAGGACGAGTTCTAAATATCGGTAATGTGATTTGAAAAAATGTTGTTTACATTGTTGATAATTTTTTTACCGTTTCAACTATCCTTGTGTTTTTCCAAATTACCGGTTCTATTTTATTTTATTTTTAGCGTTATTTTAATTTTTGTTTTATGTACTTCGAGGTAACAGTTATGAAAATGTGAACGTTATGTACAGGGCTAAAATATTTACGTCGTCATCAAATAAGCGTCTCTGATAAATCAACTCTAGAATAGTATAGTATGTCTGTTCTAAAGTTCGAACTTCGAACGTAGACGACTGGGGCCTGATAACTGGCAGTAGCTCTGGCAGTGTAGATACTCAACATAAGTGTACGAGTACGAGTAGAAGTGAAAAAGATACCTTACTACACATACGATCGTACGTCATACGAGTATATATTTTATGTTAACAGCGAAAGCTTTGTGTAGAGTACATGAGCAGAAAGCATTTCGTCTCTAGAAATTAGAGAAGATGATTTACCCTCGTTTCTCAACTTTTTTATTCCTCTTCTTTGCGAAGTCTTTGCTATCATTTGTGCCCCCACAGTATAGCGACCGTATCAGTTTGGGCCCAAAAGCAAACATCGAGAGAGACTATTCTGTAAACAAGTTGTTGTCAACGAAAAAAAGTTTGAAAACCATTCGTCAAACTTCGCTCACTGCTGTTGGGAGTTCTTCTTCTTCGATGGCGATAGAAGCTACAGGAAAAGCCATTGCTCAATTAACTGCAACTCTTTCATTAGGAATATCAGCTGCTCATTTTTCGGTGTTGCCACAGTCGTCTCTTTCTGTTATTTCGAAGTTGATTTATGGGATATTCCAGCCATCTTTGCTCTTTACAAATGTTGCAAAGATTCTGTCAAAAACAAACGACGGCGACATTGGAAAGCTTTTGCTGCTTCCCTTATTTGCGTCTATTCAAGTTTTCTGTGGACTTTGTGTTGGAAAGATTTTAATGAGATGTTTCTTCAGTGATCTTTCAGAGGATTCATCTGATGCTAAGGAAATTATTATAGGGTCGGCGTTTGGGAATTCGGCACCGCTTCCTCTTCTCTTCGTCGATGCAATGGCCTTGGGGTCTAAAGCTGTTGGGTACATCAGTTTCTATCTGCTCGGATGGTCACCTCTGTTTTGGAGCTTAGGTCGAAATATATTATTACCGAGCAACAAAAGTTCAGAGGGAGATGCTCAGTGTGCGGAACGTGTTGAGCTAATATTCACCCCACCAAATATCGGCTGTGTGGCTGGAACTTGTGTAGGATCATTTGCTCTACTTAGACGTTTGTTCATGGATGAAAATGCAATTTTGTCGTCAGTGACAAATAGCGTACGGATTCTCTCAAGTGGTTATCTTCCCTCTGTCGGTCTTACACTTGCTGGCTCTCTTTACTATAATTTGTGGAAAGAAAATACTTCTACCGATGATACATCATCGATGGATAATGGTCTATCAACATGGTCAAAAATTCTTGTTCTTTCTATAGCTCGATTCGTGTTCATGCCGTTGATTGGTATGAGTCTGATAAATATTGCAACAAATGCTGCCATCATACCAAAAGATGATAAAATTCTAAGATACATCCTGATGCTCGAAAGTTGTATGCCGTCAGCACAAAATTCTGTGGTAATTTTACAATTGACGAAAAGAACAAGATCAGATGCGGGAAAGCTGGCAAAAACTCTCTCTCTTCTATATCTCTTTAGCGTGCTCCCACTAACGTTTTGGTTACAATTCACGTATAGGTTTGCTGGATTGTAGCTTACGTTATGGCAATCGATACTTGTGCGAACCTACTTTAGGTATACTCAAGAGGGTTTAAAGGTACCGAATACGTGCTGGTACATTTCGTAATTATCTGAATTTTTTTCCATCTTCACGTATTTGTCAACGTAATTTCTAAGCATATGGAATTCTCTTATTTTTTTATCCTACCTACAAGGGTTGTCATTCTTTTTTGAAATATTGTAAACAGGATTTTGTGTACAAAAAACCATAATCATTATGTTGATATCAAAAATAATTTTGTCCGTATGGAAGAATCTTCGGAAGTAATACAGTGCATCGGAAAAATAGACAGGGATGAGTTTCATAAAGCAGGAATAGATTTATTCGCGTATGCTGAGAAGATGTGTTCTCGAAAAAGTTTCAAAAGAGCAGCCGAGATGTTCTTTATTAGCCAAAACTGGTTTGAATGCTCAAAAGCGTATGAAAGGGCAGCGTCACTATCAATACCTTTCGACGAAAGAGCTAATTTATATTGCCTTGCTGGAATCATTTTATCGAGACTATCTGTAATAGATGCAAACGTTTTGTACAGTAAGTCATGTAAATCTTATTGATCTTGAATTTTTATATTCATCACGTAACGTTTCATCAAGGAAAAGCTATCACGAATTTTTGCGAATCGAGAACGTTTTTTTTGGCGGGAAAGGTGCAGATGTTGTTGGCAGAATTTCTTACTCTGCAGCATCAAGCGCTTAAATGTCAACAAGCTTACGTCAAGGCGGCTAAGCTTTTTGCTGCAGATTGCAGTGTCCGAAATCAAAACAATACAAGGCAAATTTCATCCTGTATGTTAAGTGCTGTTCGAATTGCCGGACAACAAAAGTCATATTCAACGAAAGAATGTAAAGAGTTAATATGTCAATCGCTAGAAGAACACTTATTTGAAAGTTACGATAATCTCTTATCGTATTTCAACATTCCTGACCATCTTCTGTGTTGCGGTCTCGTTTATATTTATGTCCATTGTTATCATGAGAAGAGTAATGAAGTTTGTCGCGAGCACACCCTTGATATCTTTGAAAGTTGGAAAAACAGAAGCAGCATATACGCTTCTTCAAAGGAATCTAAGTTTTTGGATGAATTAGCGAAGTCACTCTTTGGAGAGCATACCGACTTCGACAACTTCATCGATCAGATTTATTTCTTTGATTGCGCCAAAAACCTTGATGTATGGAGTCTAAATGTACTCCTCTCCATCATAGAATCAAAGTTTCCAGCTCACACGCGGGAAGTATAAATGATAACGATTTATTTCTTATTAAAAGGAGATACTATCATGTGCTAGTATGCGAACTATTCATTCATATTCATTTGCATTTTTGTACATTTTATTGTAGATGGAGATTGACGTGAAAATATAATACATGTACCGGTAGATCGAGTACGGGGCGTTTTAGAGGGGGGGGGGTTGCTTACGGGGCTCATTTTCGGGATTCGTACTTCTCAATGTGAAAGCATGCCTACCATGATCAAAACTATTCTGTTAATAAGACATTCTATTAAGAAAGTCTAGAGTTCTCTTATTTCTATTCTACACGAGTAACTTATGTTCGACACTTTTTCGACAATTAGTCTTAGAGTGATGTTAGATTGTCCTTGCTGCTTAAATTTAATGTCGAATTATTGTCCTTGGCGAAGACACAATTGCGTTGAACTGACTAAAGCGAACGAAGCCCAACGCAAAACGCACAACTCATAAAAAAAAATCTTGTCACTATATTATATTGTTGTCCGAAACGTAAGGATTTGTCTTACACCCTCTTCCTCTTTGTTTTCATTACTTACGCTTGCATGATTTATTGAATCTAGTGTCAATCAATTCTAGAAGAGCGAGTTTCCACCTAATATACAAAATGACGAGACACGTTTACTACCGAAGTGCATTTCTCTTTGCACAAACAATCGCGTTCCTTTGTTGTCGCGGAAACGCACACGATGACGTTTTGCATTCTAAGATTTATATTCCGAAGAGCCCAGTTATAAACTTGGCACTCGAAAAAGCCCTTGACCATTCAATAACGGAAGACACTCATATGTTTGGCCCTTCTGAAGAAATGGCTAATATTCTGGTAGTGATGGGGGAAATTTTAGTTAGTAACAACGAATATGAGGAAGCTTATCGTGTTTACGAGGAACTACTTCATATCCAAGAAAACGCTCCTGACAATGATGGGTTAGCTATAGCCGCAACGCTAGCATCTATTGGTCATATAAAGCAGGCAATGGGAGATTTCGATGGAGCGTTTTATGCTTTCAGTGAAATTCTGGACCTTCAAGATGATGCACTGACTCAAGAAGACATAGCAGATACCTTGTTTGCAATGGGTTTAGTGTTATTGGAAAGTGGTCATTACACTGAGGCTTTAGAAATCATGCATGATGCTATAGAAGCTCATGAATCAGTACCCAAAAAAGATTTATCATTTATTGCGAGTACTTTGGACTACATTGGTGAGCTGTGCATTCGCCTTGGAAGAATCGATGACGCCATAAATTATTGGGCGGACAGCTCAAACTTATGGAGAGAGATGAAGAACTACAATAGACTCGCTGACACTTTGAATAGTATCGGTGTAGCATACTTTAGAAGCGAAGAGTATGACACTGCGAAGGAAATATACGAGGAGTCTATATACTTATATAAAACGTATGGCAATGAAAGTGGACAAGATCATTTAAAGATTGCGATTATAAATTACTCCATGGCAACAAACAGAATGACGAGTTTAGGTCGAATAACACTTAACGATGAAGAAGAAGATTCAAATCAAGAAGAATACTGTACAGCGTCATACCATCTTAATGGCAAAATAAATGAAGCAGGAAAATACTATTGTTGATTAAAAAAACGAAAGGACTTACATCTACACAATTACCAGCTCTTAACTGCATAAAAATAAAATTTGATGTATGGTTTGCAAATTTAAGATGCACTTTACATGAATTGAAAGGATTTCAAAGGTTTGATTTTCGTAAGCTTACCTAAGGTTGATATATTGTCTTTTTTGAACAATCTGAAACTATTTTGAAGTGAAACATAAAGCTCATATAACAATTGTGATCTTGAACAAGAGGAATGAAAGGGCTAAAGCGTTATGAGTTGAAGAAAGCAAACGAATTATTAAGAGATTCATTGCTTGTCCTGTCTTGGAAGAAAGTTCTATTCTTTGGCATAATCTACTATAATCGGGAAAAGAAAGCCTACGAGTGTAAAATTCTATCTTATAGTCACACCGTATGCGGGCAATTCTAGCAAGCTGTAAACTCAAAGCTTTCGTTAATGAGCCAAAGTAAATGAAATTATATACTCTTTTTCCCGCTTTCGACTCCTGATTCCTCTATATTGATATCTGTTCGCCAAGCTTCCTCTGGTAGTTCTGACACGTTCTTGACGGATTTTCCCAGAAAGACTATCCACAAAATACCGAGTCCTGAAAGACACAATTGCAACGGAAAATAGGCATCCTTTGCTCCAGTACAAACCTTACCTACGTCTGCGTCCATGACACATGATTCCGATTTCGTAAATTTCCCAACTAAGAACATCACGACGGAAGCAGGCCAAGTTCCTCCAAGGTTTGCCATTGTATTAAGTAGAGTCATATAGGTGCCTCCAATTGCTGGATCAACCCTCGAAGCAAAGAACGTCATCTGAGCATTAAACTGTAGGGCTGCAACAGTTGCTTGCAACGCTGTACTTCCAATGATAGAAGTCCAAAATATGCTGGAAGATGTCCAGTCGGTATTTGATCTCAAGTGTTTGATCGCGAGAAGCATAGCTATATCAAAAATTGCCACAACTGTGACGCGCATTTTGTAGGCAGACATAAATTGCTTCAGTGGGTGCCCATGAAAAATTTTTGCACCAATAACTGGTATTAGAATACCAATAGGAAGGATAATTATAGGAGATAACAGACTTATTGTTTGTTTGGAAAGCCCGAATTCCACGGCCTTTAAAGTTTTCACATTGTCACTCAAACTCGTCGGAAATCGATAAGTTAGAAGTATTATGAACATGATTCTTACTGCAGGTAACTGGCATACCTGCCACAATCGTTTGTATGTTTCTACCAAACCAATTTTTGATGCGTCGAGTTCTTCATCGTCTCCTTCGATATCTTCAGCTATTTGGTGATCGGCAAATGCTTAGTTTCTTGGATAAATATTTGTTATTTATTTTCATGACTTACAGGTGTATTCTCGAGCTTCACTTTTGAAAAACGCGACAAATGCAGTCACGAAAAGCATAACACATCCCATCACTTTTAGAAATACTCCTAGGCTAACCAAACCATCTACACAATGTTTAATGTCGGAATTTCAAAGACCTAATAAACATAAGAAACATATCATAAGTTTTACATACCATTACTTCCCTCTCGATTCTTGATACCAAAAAGTGGACGCCATACTTTTTCACTCGTTTCCGCATCGTTCAATGCGAGAAAGCCAACATAGGACAAAAAGTATCTTATAATGTAAAACGGGCGTAAGGAACAAAAAATTTACAAACTCGTTTTCGATACAAATGCTTACCCGATATTTTGACCTATAGAGTTACAGAGTGGACCTTTCCCTCTGTGGAATATCGAAAAGTATCATAAGTGAGCCAATGAGAGGAGATATACCTGTAGCAACCGTTGCAACTCACCGATTAGCTTTACTGAGCATAGTCAAAGCCCAACCGTCACAAGCAATATCCTATTTAACACAATGGTGAACAAAATCGACTAGGAAAGATCACAACTCAAATACGTTCAATGTTCATACCTGAGTTGCCATGAGGAAGTAAAGGCAAAAGAAAAACAAAGTTATTCCTCGCACATCAAAACTGTGAAGATCATTCGCTTCCAGTTGCTTATCGACCCACGAACTTCCAAAGATCATCAACCCTCCAGCAGCAGTTTGAACAGGAATCAACCAAGTCTTTCTCCTTCCAATACGTTTCAAATAAATGGCATCCACTATGGGAGCCCACAACAATTTCAACGAGAATGGCCATGAACATAGCGCAAAAACTGCCTGAGCATTGTACAACTTCGACGCAACGTCATTCGATCCACCCTCCGACATAACAACCGACGCAGCCTCCGTCAAAACTCGAGATCCAGCAGCAGCCTCTGCAAGATTTTTAATCTTTTGCTGAATCAAAAACGGTATACTCGCAGTTAGCCCCATAGGTATCCCTTGCAACGTATACAGTGCAACTAGCAGCACATAATTTGAAAAGTCTGGATCCGGTTCATTCCCACCATCGTTTCCTTGAGGTATAACATCATTCCCATTTTTGTTATGATCCCCTCCACGAAAGGATGAGAGCGACCCGTCGTTGTAATTGTTATCGTTATTTTGACCTTTCATGCCATGCCGTCCAGGTAAATTACTGACGTCAGAGGACGGTTGGAGTTGGATCGAGTGCGGCCTCCGTTTCATTGGAATACTTTCTTCTTCAATTTTAATCAACAGACAGAGAAAGTGATGAAGTGAAGATGATCGATGATAGAAGATCGATGATCCATAGAAAAGAGATGCACGAGGAAAAATGAAAAATAATAACCTTCCCCTGGATACTGTAGTCTGTAGTAGTCCGCCAAGCAAATTGCAAAGTAAATGTTCACATTAAGTTCTCACTTAACTTTGTCTCTAGCTCTACCGCTTCAATGTTCAATGGCAGCAAATGTTCGCATAAAATTCTCATCCTGCAACTTATAATTTTAGGCTAACCTATCTTTTTGCGTTCCTTTACCCAAAAGCCATTCCTTGTCATTGTTCTCGAGTCTCGAGGATGAACATACAAAATACAAAATACAAAATTCAAAATACCGGTACAAAAAATACTGAACCTCGTTGATATAGAGAATCATACGAATGTAGCGAGATGAAAATTAGCGTAATACATAATACATAATACATAACTACTAAAACTTCATTACTTTGTCTGCATCGCTGCTGCTATCTCCGTTAAAATGATATCTTCCATAGAATATGCGTTTGAGGTTCCACATGTGAGGGTAAGATTTGGATGGTATCGAATGCTACGGAAGGGGGTTCCGATGTTTTGCTCACGGTGAGCACACTACTATGAATTTATGATTAATTCGGAACGTGATTTGGATCTGTTCCGATCACCATCTTTGTCCACTTTGGCGATGTGGATTACTGCTTGCACGCGGTTAGAAATCGAGTGAGTCCCGGCATGTCTTCAGCGCTTGTTTTCGGATAAGAGTTTTTCTTTCCGGATTTTGTTCTGATATTTTTTTGTGACACGTCGAAAAGCAGGGTGCAGTAAATGAGGTCTTCGGTGTAATGTAGACACTCTGGTATAACACGAAATAATGTCTATGGTCTTAATAAAGATTATAATCTATGTTGATTGGTTGGTGGAAGTGGGCGCGGTGAGGGTTTTATAATTATGAATTATTTTCATTCGCGGTTTTCGATACCAAGGTATTAAGGTAAAACAACTCTACTTTTCAAGTTAAATTGTAAGCCGCTCTAGTATGTGGTCGGATATCTCGCCAAAAATAGTGTGCTTGTACAATCGTATATCAGTTTTCAATTTGCCGTATTTGCTTGTCACGATCTCTGCAAATACCACGAAATACCTATTATTTCTTCATGCTCTGACATATTGCAGAAAATGTTTATTACGCCTTGTACATTTTACAGCGCTTACGACGACTCCGTGCCATATCCATGCTGGAATGCTTTCATATTAATAATAAACCATGATCAAAGTTGGGTAGATGTCGCTCCTACTTCAGGGATTGTGCAAACATAATTGGTTGACAAGTACCGAAGATTAGGTCCTCACTAAAGCACCCCACGTATTCTTGAAAATATCATCCTCGCTCCTCGTCCACCTTATGCTTTTGAAGCTTAATACGCGGGTGATATGATGACAATATTTGATTGAAATTGTGGGCTCAAGTCACTTTGGCTCATCCTTTAATGGTGCAACGTTTTCCCACTTTTCTAGAAGAAAACCCAGAGGCAAATCGGAAAGAAAAGAGGTGGTATTTATTTTTTTGGAATTTTGCAGAGCAATAGATAAAATCTTCGTTAGTTCAGAAATGTCATTGTTTTTACAAGAGTTCTCGAAAAAGAACAAGTCAGACGTCAACATGAGTATCATCGAGACGTGATAGGTTACAATTTGAAGTATCGCTATAGAGTTCAGAAACTGAGCGTCAATGATTAAAGCATTGCATATCCCCTCTTCATACCAGTTTTCTTCCGTAAAACATGCAGATGTTACAATCAATTGTCGCAGAAATCGAGACGGCACAAGTAACCCAATGATAAATATAAGACGACTTTGTTTACCAATGCTCAAAAATTCTTCTTCAAGTGCACATGCTGCATCGGGAAAGGCTAAAATGTAGGATAACAATTTGACACCGCTCAAGTCTTTCATGGAAACGTTGAGATCATTCTCAAATCGGACATGTTTCATGTCAATAGAACCACCGCATTTTGCAAAATATTCAATATACTCCTTATTTTTCGTGCGGCCTTTTTGTAGTGTCACAAGACTGAACAGTCTTCGTCGAATATCACAAAGATACTTTGTGTTCCACAAGGAATGGTTTGGGGAAGACGAGCTAAAACTAATTCGTTCTAAAACTGGTTTGCAAATAAATATATTGTCGCGCTTTAAGCGTTCAATATCCGCCCAGCATACAAGTAACCCGCACTTCCTATTTTTGAAGGTTAGCGACTTGCAGTTTAGACCACCATAACCATCAAAGCCATACAAATATGCAATATGCTTAAAGCTTGAAAGTAAATCACGGAAACGATTAATTTGTGAGCTGCCGTGTCCAGATAGAATCGTTGAGACAAATTCCAGGATTTCGTCATTTTTCTTAAGTTCATTCTGCTTTGGGCGAAGGATACTAGCAATAAAATTAACAACAACTTGAATTATATTTGAGAGGGATCTGTTCCTATTTTTCTTCCTTTTTGATACGCTCGATCTAAAGATACTTTCTCTTGCTGATATCAACATTCTTTCCTGTTGTAAAGGGAATCTGTAGTCGCATCCAACAAGTCCCGACAAAATTGGCAGGCAAATAGGTGGTACCCCAAAAAACTTGCAAAATGAAACTTGACTGTAGCTCCATCCTCGTATCCAAATTGTTTTGCCATCTTTACTTGAAGATATATCTAAAGTGTCAAGAGGGACAAAACCAGGACAACCGCAATAGATCATGAAATCAGTATCATTGGAAAGTATGACGACATTTGAAATGCGAGTTTCCCCGCTCACCAGATATGAGATACACGCTTCTGCTTCTCCTTCCGCGTAAATTACTTCGCCGTGAAGTTCCTTGGAGTTATTTGAAAACTCTTTCAAAACTTCGATAAATGCTGTTTCCAGTAAACTTTCAGAAAACAAATTGGGCACAAATTTGTTTTGGTTCAAGTGGACAGTACCACTCCCAACGCTCTGACGGAGAAGCTTTTTGACTATGGCATTGCAATTTTCGGACTTTACCTGTATCCTATTTACTTGTTCCTCCAGTTTCTCCACACCTGCTAAACCCTCTATCACAAGGTATACCATACTGCATCCAGCGAAAAATAAATTCTTTAGAAAAGATTTGGCTCGCTCAAAAAAATGGTGCGGAAATAGCACATCATGCTCAGTTTTGAGAAGATGGTAAACGAGAGCTGGAGCTAATAAGCGCTAATATGAGAAATCACCAATGTCTTAAGACAATATACAAGTGATACAGCGACCTATCGTAACAGGTACGTACTCGTACATCGATCATTGATCAGGCTTACCGTCAATATATATCACGTCCTTAGGCGAAAGAGTCCATCGTTTTCCAAAAAGATTTCTATCAGAATCCAACAAGGATCGTAGACCTTTGACTCCCATACTAATTAGTTTAGATGGGCGATAGGTCAGAGAAATGATAACGAACGATCCTGATGCTTCTTTTTTCTCTCTCTCTTTGAAGAGAGAATGCCTTTTCAGCTCGATGCTCGATGATATTTTTTCGTACGATGTTTCTCTCTCTAGCTAGAGAGAGCTGGTCATTTCGTCATTTCATTCTTTTGACGTCATATCCATTTTCTTCCGGGGTACATTCGGCTAACATAGAGAGGACGAGTTATAACTTGTATAAGTATCAAATATGTAAATACCGGGTATGAATACCGACTACCGGTGTATGAAGTACCGATAATCTGTAATCTGTAATCTGTAATCTGTGTACAAAGTGTGCGCTTACGAGTTACGAGTTACGAGTTACGAGTACGCTCGCGCTCGGCTCCACAGCCACACATATTTTCACTTGAGCTACAAGCTACAAGGTAACTTTTAATATATACGTGCCACAAAATTCACAATCATTATCACAATCATCATGACACGTGCTTTACATCTACTACTATGCTGCTCGGCAGTGTCTCCAGCCATCGGATTTGTTAGCAGTTCTAAAACGAATAATAATCGAAGTAGCGTAAAGTCTACGACGAGACTGGAGTCGACCTATGACGATGATGGTGAAGATTTGAGTGACTTGCTAGTTCCTCAACCGCAACGACGACGGCAACGATCGCAGTCTTTGTCACCGCAATCCGGAATGGGGCTTAAATTTTCGGATGGTTTGGATGACTTAACGGACCAGTTAGCGTTGGAAATTGCGATGAATAGCCCGAGTCGGGAAGAAGTGCAAAAGATAAGAACTGCTCCAGAGGTCGATGGAGGTGTGAAGACGGAACAAAACCGTGTTCCCGTAAAGTTTATCAACTTCGATTCAAGTAATCCGTACGATTATCGGACAGCAGTTGTGGAGCAGGGAACTAATTTGATGAAATTGGCCGATGAAATAGGGGTGGCGATTCCGCGTAATTGCAAAAATGGCATTTGCGGGTAAGTTAAATGTTTATCTTAGTAATTGGAATGTATACACCGAATGCTTTAAGCGTTGCATCTTAACTCGCACAAAGCCAAAATGGCGGTGCTGATAGCTAAGTTTGTGTCAAAGTGTTCGAATACGAAACGATAACCGTGGTCATCAGCTACGAACGCTATCGGCGATTTAACCCAACTCGAATCGTTTCCTATCGATCGATTGTTGGACCTGTCTGTCGAGACATTTACTTTTCGTATTATTGCTTTTCATGATCAAGACAGAATGAACTAACATTTGCTTTTCTAATGGAGTAGATCGTGCATGGCTGACTTGATTGACCCAACTTGGCAGGATAATACATCTACACACGGACGACAAACCATTCGTTTATGCTCTACTGGTGCCGTTTTACCTGCTGATTGTGATGAGATGGTGATTGATTGTTACAGAAACAATGTAGTATCAACTCCTCGTGAAAAACTAGATACACCACGTGTGGCTGATGTTTCAACAGTTGGTGACGGTAGATTTAATGAAGATTGGGAAACGGAGTTTCAGCCAGAGTGGGCCGCGAGAGCTTCAAAAGTGACTGAAAAGCAAACGCAAGTACGAGACCGGGTATCCCCAACAGGAAAGCTAGATTTAGGGGTCGCTCAAGAAGAAGAGTTGGCCATAGAACTGTCTCGTGTAGCAAAGAATATGCAGAAGGCCAGAGGGATAGGTAAAACACAACGATTTCCCATTGCGGGATCGTCAATTTTTCAAGCAGGTAGAATGTATACTTGGTACAATAGAGGTGTTCGCAAAAGACGAAGAAAATACAAAGTAGATAAACACAATTGGACTTTCCACGATGTTGAACGGTCACTTGGTGGCGTCTTTGAACCCGGAGTAGCGGATGGTATCGCTCCCTGGGATAGGATTTGGTAGATTGAACCTCGATCACATTAATCTAAACCATTGATTAGTCTTTTTCCTTTGAACAAACATCATCAAGTGTTCGAATATTAGGTTTATTTAATTATTCTATAACATAATGGGTTCTCAACCATGTCTTTGATATGACTGTCATACCGATGAAAATGAATTACTTAATGTATTATAAGTCTACAATGAAAGCAAAGAGTCTTCGAATCACGAGATGGTGTTCATTTTCAATACGCTGACATCATCACATTGATTCGGGATGAATCGACCTGGTCTGTATGGCTTGCACCGACACTCTCTTTCAAGTCGATACGCAGTGCATGAATGAAGAAAACAGTTGAAGAAGCTGTTGAAGACAGGCTTTTTGCCTTTTTTCTCGGCTCCCGAACTCGAAAGAGCACTTTTGGAATCTAGAGGGATCTAGTGTTCGCTAAATTGTGCCCCTTTTCGCGGTGAAGGTTCTTTTATAACTGTCTAAGCATATGACACCAAAACGAATTTTTACGCTCGCATCTGACGACCTCCCCATGACCCCTTTTCTTGCTCTCTTACTTATTGCCTCGATCTATTGGTCCTATTCCACCTTTATCGCTGGTCTATGGAAAGGTAGAACCAAATCTACAGGAAAACAGTGTTATATATTTGATTTGATACTGGGGTGACAAGATTTTACACAATATTGTCGCAGACCCTTATTATTAGGGAAAACAGTAATTTCGGATCTATGATGCTAAAAACATCAATATTTCAATCTTTTTCAATCAAACAAACACAAAAATTCACCAGGTAGTCAGTGTGTATACTAGTAAAACACTTTTTAAAGATTGGTTATCTTCAAGTGCCCATTTGATTATTTGTTTTGAGTTTCGAGATGGTTCATGTATTGCTTTTCTTTATTTTTATTAATAAATAATGGTAATGGAATCTTTTTTGACACGTGTGAAAAAGGAAAAAGGTGTTAATTAAAAGGTGTGATTTTTCCAACTGCTGGGAGCGACCCTTAGTAGTAGAATTAAATATAAAATCTTAGCTTATTTTTTTA
>Ga0209092_10002729_pt1 | contig 15943 bp, 10 predicted proteins | sample FraStrMetagenome_FD_187446 | JGI IMG/M metagenome (GOLD analysis project Ga0209092, IMG submission 187446) | Marine eukaryotic phytoplankton communities from Arctic Ocean - Fram Strait ARC3M Metagenome (SPAdes) (version 2) | ecosystem: Environmental > Aquatic > Marine > Oceanic | place: Fram...
GCCAGTCAAGTCTATCCGGGATAGTAAATTTTGACAAAGTCGAAACATGGATATCAGAATCAAAAGAGGGAGAAACAGCAATTTCACTCTATCAAAAGCGAAGTGCTGCTTCACAAAGTTGCATTTTTGTTGCTGCGCTCTTAGATTCTGTTTATTCCCTGTTTTCACAAAGCATTTTCAACAAAAGAGGAAACAGTAAACTTCAAAATGGATCGCTCTATGAGTATAGAATGTCAGTGATCAAAGCTATTCCCATATTAGTCTCAAAGTCAACTTTAATGGCTTCAGTTCGCGTCATTCAAGGACAAAAAATTGTGTCTGAGGTGAGTTGCTACATATGGCATATATGAGTTTCATCATTTATGTTCATTTTCTTTCGGATTAATAATTCGCTTTTCACCGAATGCCCTTTATAGATTCTTAAAATCGATTCTAAATGGGAAGCGCTTGAGTTACATGAGCAAAGCAATACTTATGTAGAGGACTTATGCGATCGATGCTCGAATATTTGGTATGAAATGTCGAAGCCTTCTAATAAGTCAAAGTTGCCCGATCAAGTATTAGATTCCACGTGGGAAAGCATTGTAGTTGCTGGATTTTTGTGTCTTCTTGAGGGTTTTTCGAAAGTAATTTCCTGTTCAACAGAAGGGCGTGCACTTATGAGCATGGACTTAGCAACATACTCGTCAGAAATGAAACGCGATTCCATTTTGAACCGAATCAAAGCCAATTTTAATGATGCGCCAAAGTTTGAAAATGAAGCAACGACTGCTTTGCCTGCAAAAATAAATCCATCCAGAGGAATGCAATACGTTGATGCCTATGTGAAAACTTTTTATTTTGACAAAAAGGTAAGGTGTTCTTTGATATAAAAACAACAAATCATTTTGATACTAAAAGGTCTTGCCTTTTCTTTAAAATACAGGGTACAATTGACTGGATAAATGAAAATTTTACTGAATATCATTTGAGCCATTGTCTTGCATTGGCATCAAGTGTCATGGGGAGGAGGTCTGGGCAAAATTCAAAACTTGAAATGGCGAACATGATCGAAGAAATACAAATGCTTTATTTACAACACCAACCCTAAAATTAATAAGTGGTTTATCTCGATGCATTTTATTTTGTTCAAAGATCTGACTCATCAAAACAAAGCATTTCGCTGTTAGAGAGGGGAGTAGACAAGGACTCTAGAATAATTACAATGAAAATACCACTGTATGCGTTTTTGTCTGTCAGGAAGTTAACTTTCCTATTAAATATAGTTTCAAAATTTCGGCATAGTCCATATCCTTTCGAAAGCTTCTGAAATTAAGATTGCTTCTCCATGCAATTGTTGGGGCAGGATGAAATCTGACTGTTGGCTCGATTTAAAATTTGTAGCTGAAGTTGTTTGTGACACTTTAAAATAAAATCTTGTCATTTGAATAGTAGAAATAAACATATTTTATCGTTACCGTGAAAAAAATTGTAACCACTCGAGAATTTTTGTATCGAAGCTTTTATGCATAAGTGAAATTCTTGCATCATTCTAATTGACAGTTGCATTCATAGCCTTCAAATGATCTCTTATAATAGTCACAAACATCTCTCAAGTCCGGTTCTGCTTGAACAAAATTGAACATACAATACAGTGCCACAGAAAAAGACAATATTGTTATGGCTAATCCAACAAGGCACCAAATAATTCTCCAACATGAAGTACGAATTCTCAATGAGAAAATCATTAAACCAACTGTCTGACCTGCAATCAAGCCACCCAAATGTGCTGCCCAATCTACGTAAGGAACAAAACTGAATAGGCCAACAACTACAACACTACAAAGTACCATACCAAGTTGTTCCATGCGAATTTTGTGCGCTAATTCATCTTGCTTTGTACACCGTCTTTCGCAAGCTCTGCAAAAAATCTGCAAACAATATTAGATGTGCATTAGATTATTTGCGATTGTGTCAGAGTAAAATTGCGTCAAAACCTACCTCGGATAATTTAGCACCAAACAATCCCATCACCGCTCCAGATGACCCAACACTTATTGAATTTGGCATTGAAACACAGGATAATATTGATGACCCCAGAGCTGAAACTAAATAAACAATCAACCAGGTCACACTCCCCCATTCGCGTTCGAAGAATACACCAGATTCCAACTGAACAGCGATATTTCCAAATAAGTGAATCAATCCAGCATGCAAAAAGATAGGGGTCACAAGCCGCCAGTATTCATTGTCTTCCAGAATCAATACAGTGTTTTTTCCACCCCAGTAGGAGAGTGCATCAGGGTACGGACCTACCATAGGATTTATACTCATTGGTGCTAACTTGCACTGCCATGTCATGGCTATCAATACCAACGTTTGAACGACGCTGAAAAAAATTGAACAGTATCCTCGTTTCTGTTTGACAATGTAAACATCAGTTTCTGTAGACTTTTGACTACTAAACTGCTGTTTTTCAATGTCTTTCGCCCTGTACTTTCCGTTTTCTAAATAATCTTGCTTAACATATGGTGTCGATGGCTCAGTTAAGTCTGACAAGGTAGCAAACGATGTTATATTCCGTATATCCTCTTCTTCATCCTGGGATTTCTCATGATAGGAAAGTTTGCTCTTCTGTTTTTTCTCATGGGAATAATAGTGCCCATCTAATGCATAGTCCGTTACAGGCTCCTTAGACATGCTCTCGACCTTTTTTACTGACTTCCGGTGTAGTTTTGTATCAAATCAGCTTGACTGATAGGAAAGAATAATTTAATGAGTTGCAATTTTGAGGTTAGAATCTTTTCCGGAATGAAGACTGTCAACATTAACGTGAAGATTGACGTGAATGTTAACGTGACGAAGGTTAGGTTTCACAAACATGAAAGAAGAGGTCAACTCACATTCACAATGCTCATTATTAAAAATTAACAATTTAAAAATCCTCCATATAGCAATTAGGATTTCTTGAACTTATTAAAAAGTATAAAAATGCATGAAATTAATTACGTTCATACATGTAAACAACATTTAGAGCTTGATTATATATCCATTATAAGTAATCCGTTACGTCTTGCAAGTGGCCAGACTTTATTTAGTTCAAATCGATTTACTAGGAACAAATTGTATGTGTATCATTTATATATCACAATTTAAAAAATACAACCTGCATAGAATAGGCTATCTCAAGTTTATACTCTTCTAATTATTGCATAAATATCTTTCTTTTTGTATTTCCATGATTTGAGATGATTGCTGCTAGTGATATGAATATGCCTATTAATTTTGTTTTTTAACTGCTGTAGACAAATAAGGAAGGAGGATACAGTAACGTGAATGACGTCAGAAAAAAATTCACACCCTGAGCGACGGAGGTTTATTAGAATAAAAGATGAAAGGATCAGCAGGAAAGTTATTTACGGAGAGAGACAGAGTATGTTGATGCAATACTGGTTCTACAGCAGTCTGTGAATGTGGATTGATGGAGGGTTCAAATTTGATGCTCTAATAATTTTTCTTTTCTTTGCCTCATCTTCTATAAACCGAAAGCAAACTATGAGCTTTGCATCTTTCTTCAATGATGCGAAGAAGAAACGCGAGAACTTGAGTGTATCAAAACGAAAAATAAATCCTGGTAAATCGTCTCAAGCTTGTAAAAGAAAGAAAAAAAACAATCACAACAAGAACACTAAAAAAGATGGTAACGAAGCAGCTTTAGGTGGTACTTTGAGTTTACTAGAATTGGTAAATAATCATGAGAACGAAACGAGAAAACGAAAGTCACAATACAACTCGTCTCAGAACAGGAATAAGGATAGAATTGTGAACCCACAAGCGTTGGAACTGTCATCTACATTAAAAGAATTATCCAATCAAAAACAACTAAAGCAAGCATTAAGACTATATAACGATGTTGCGAATGAAAATATTCGGGATGCTCACCATGGCAGTATCATGATTGACTGTTGTTCTCGATGTGGTGATATAGATCAAGCCGAAAATATTTTTAGACGTATGGTTCTAGAAGTTCAAAAGAGACAAAAAAATGAGAATGACACTGATATAACGCAATATCAAATATCTGTTCAGGCCTATACTGCACTAATGAAAGGCTATTCACATTCTGGTCAAATGGATAAAGCAGCTGAATTGTATCGAACAATGTGTACTTTTCGAAGTAAGTCTTCATGTATTGAATTAATTGGATATTTCTTGATTTCCTAAGCCAAAAGAATGATATTCTTCTCTTTAATAACAAATGTGCACTCTACAATATTTCTTTTGATGACTGAAGCGAGATATTCAAGACCAAACATAAGGACATTTAATACATTCCTTCGTGGATGTTTATGGACAGCTTCTTCTTCTTCATATCCATATAGTGCGAGTAAAGGAGGCGGAGTTGTTTCCAGTGAAGATGCATGGCTTATTACTGGGGAAGGCAGAGGCACTGAACTTTTTGACTACTCGTCTTATGAATACTCAATCAACCTTCTATGCCAAGCGTTGAGAGTCCAAGATGCTAGCAAGAGAATTGTAGAAATGATCAACAATAAATTTCTTTCTTCTGGAGAAGACAAAAGTGAAACCTTAGCCACTTCTTACGTTGCATTAGCTCGTGCACATGCTCTTTTGGGGAATGCAACAACTTCTCGGAAGAACATACAAAAAGCATTGGAGATACTTGATAGTAACGGAAACAATTCAAATGCTAAATATGATCACACCACAAAAAAGCAAATAAAAGGAGCGCATGGAGGCAAACGAGCGTGGAAAAATCACAACACAAAAAACTCTGGTTCCGATAAAAATTACGATCAGATTCAAAACAGATCAATATCGAATCAACTGTTTCGTGGACATCGAAAGTCAGAATTATTAAATGAAGCGAAGGCTCTATCAAGAATTAAGAGGTGCCCATCCAAAAAGCAAGTCGCTCAATTGATGATGACTCGTCTGCTTTATTTCTGTGGTGGAGGAACAACAGATATGAACGCCGTGAAAGAACGAGATCGAAAAAGCACGAATAAAAATGACATGCATCTGTTAGCAAAAGATTTGCTGAATACCTTGTGGTTTTGTTTCGGTTTATCTGCATTAGTTTCAAAATCAACGCATACACCAACAGTAGGCAATTCTTCTTATCCCATGATAAACCAAGATAATTTAAATGATTTGGAGAATATTGCGAAAGAATTTCATACAGGAAATTTGCTGAACTTAGTATTTACGTCGGAGGGATGGATGAATTTTCAACATATTTTTTCACCTCTAGTAGTGGATGCGAAAACAAAGCAAAACTTGACGCAATCAAAAAGTCCCAAGAAAGAAAAACCCATTTATATCGAATTAGGAGCAGGCTCAGGTGATTGGATAATATCACAGGCTACTGCTAACGCCGATGTAAATTACATATCTGTTGAACTACGTGCAGATCGAGTCGCACAAACGTTTGCAAAAGCAACATTGAACCTAAATTTCATCCAAAAATCTAACAGCAGCAAGATAAAATCACCCTTGACGAACTTGTGTTGTTGTGGCTCTGAATGTGGTCTTTTTCTTCGAAAACACATACCTCCTCGATCCATTTCAAGAATTTATGTCAATCATCCAGAACCTCCAACACAGACCGGAAAAGATTTTTTTCAAGATGACGAAAACACTGAATCAATCAGCCATCAGAATGAACAAAGGTCACAGGAAGAGGAATCAGCTCATATGTTGAATTCTAGTGTCTTAAATGCTGCCCTAAATTGTTTGAAAGATGATGGAAATGGTGAATTCATTATTGTCACAGACAATCGTTGGTATGCTTTCTTTATATGTAGGACTATTATCAATGTAATAAAAGATAGGAATGCAAAGAATGAAAAAGTTAATTTCAAACAAATGGCACTTTCAGAACCATCATTACGTCCCATTGAAATGTTTTCGGTTCAAGATGGTCGCAACAAATCAAAAGGTGATAACCTGAAATCTACTATAATGTTATATGAGGGTCAACCTTGTTCAGCGATTGGACATACATTTGAAAAAGACCCCACAAATTCGCAAGGCACTAGCTATTTTGATCGTTTATGGCGAACGGGTGCGGGTAGACATGCTGAAATGAAATCACGTTACATTATAGCTCTTCGAACGAATGGATGTTTTAAGAAAGAAATGACACAGCCTAATTCAAATATGAAAGAAAATATATTAAAAGAGAAGTCTTCCAAGAAAAAGAAGACAGCAGGAAAGCAAACAAAGAGAAAAGTGAAGAAATAAAAAAGTAAATAAATGAGAGAATTTAAAAAACGTGATGGTTTTAATTTATGAAAATAGCCGTATGTGTAACTCTGTATGTTCTTTACGTAAAAACATACGATTATCTTTAAATAATTCCAACTGTTTTTTATAATTCTTCGTCGTGAAATGAAGAGAACCCGGAGGTGAAAAACCCAGCAATACTTTCGTATGATGTTTCTTCCAAAACGTTCCTTTTCGAAATACCTCCCAACTCATTGCACGTAAAAATAGAAGTTTATAGATCAATCGGGTGTCAGAAGAATCATTGCTCTCACAGATTCCTAAAACTCAATAATTATTTCCCTACATCACTTAATAACTCTATTCATAATGTCGCTGTCCTTGTCTTCTGGAGGACTTGCAACAACAAATCCATCCTCTAACGTGGTGGCATCTTCAAATCCAAGTGCACCGAATCAACGTACAACCCGGCCTATTGTGACAGGAACTTCAGTTATTGGTATTGTTTACAAAGATGGTATCATGCTTGCCGCCGACACATTATGCTCCTATGGATCTATGGCAAAGTACAAAGATGCCCGTCGACTCAAAGTTATTAACTCTGGCTGCGTATTAGGTGGTGGAGGAGAATATTCAGATTTTCAAGCTGTATGTGATTTATTAGAGCGCAATTCTTTGGAGAACCATTGTACAAGCAGTGATTCTCTTTATCAGGATGATGATGACGAAGGCGCTCCCGAAATTTGGAGCTACCTACGTGCCATTATGTACAATCGCAGAAATAAAATGAATCCTCTATGGAATGATTTGATTATTGGCGGATATGATAAAGTGAAAAAGGAACCCTTTTTGGGATTGGTAGATAAGATTGGAACTGCTTATACTGATAATATTCTAGCCACTGGTTTTGGAAGCTATTTGGCCATTCCTATTTTGAGAGAAAAGTGGAGGCCTGATTTGGAGGAAGGAGAGGCGAGAGCCCTTCTTGAGGATTGCATGAGAGTTTTGTTCTACAGGGATTGCAGAGCTTTGAATAGAATTCAAATTGCCAAAGTAGAAATGGCTGATGATGGAAAAGCCCTTGTCAGTGAACCTTATGAAATCGAAACTAATTGGGATAGTGCCACATTTGTCGATCCTAAAGGGGGTCTTGAGGGTGATGGTGGATGGTAATTCTTATCATTAGTATTGATTGAGCCAGTTCATACACAATAAACGATGACCACCAAAATATTGATATTCTATTTAAAATAATCATCCATGATTTCTTTTTTCCACACACTCAAAAGATATTTTTTTTACGCGTGATGACTTTTTTATTTTGAGATGTGTATTAAATTAGGATTCTTAATCAATTTCATGAGACTTCGATGGAAAAAGAAGTTGTTTCGATTGGTGAAATGTGTGATGTGAACGAGCTTCGTATACAAGTTAAATTTTCTTCATACCTATTTTCATATTTGTAATGGATGAAATTTGAACGGGCAAGTTGATAGAAGGGTAAAATAGGATTTATGTAGTTGACTGAACAGAATTTAAGAATCGATTCAAAATCTTCACGTATAATTTAAACTATTGCCATCTCCTAATACTTTATGTCATGGCAAGTATGCTCACATGGAATCACAATAACATCAAGCCATTTTTACTTGTAAAACTTGTAGGCTTTATTCCTAATATAGCCACTTTTTTCTAGAATCCATGGATCTGCACCTTCAGGTCCTCTGGACCCTTCCTTGTAAGGGAAAGGTCTAATGTTTTCGGTTTCAATCTTATGCAAGATTGGTGTGAAAATTTCCCAACTCCTCATGAGTTCATCATCCCTCACGAAGGCTGCTTGTCTGCCTTGAATCACATTTAAAATCAACCTGGTATAAGCTTCAGGATTGGATGTTCCTGATTCGTTATGGAAAAAACGTGTATCGTAATTGACTTCTAGTTCACCTTGAAGAGGTGAAGAGGAAAAGCCAGGAGACTTAAAATTTGTTTTCATGTATATGGCTTCATTGGGCTGCATCCTCATTACTAATTCGTTTCTCGGTACGTCTCCGTAAAACATAAAGTCAGCAGCTGGAGCATCTTTGAACTGGATACGAATCTCAGCTAAGAAATTAAGTTTTGATGGTATATAAGAGTCAGGAATATGGGCTATGTAAAGAATATATTAAAGGAGTGTAATAGCTTACCTTTACGTTCATTCAGCGCTTTACCCGCCTTCAGAATGAATGGAACGCCTTGCCAACGTGGAGTGTTCACATGTAGCTTCACAGCTGCAAAAGTAGGAGTGTTTGAATCCTTATTTTCAATAGTTTCGTCATCCGTATAACCCTCGTATTGCCCAAGATAAACGTCGTCCAATGTGACAGGAGAAATGGATTTAAGCACTTTCACCTTCTCATCACGTACATCGCTAGATGATCCAGGTCCAGAGGCCTAAAGTCAACAATGAAGGGATGATGAATAAATTGTTTGATATCAAACTGGAAAGAAAAATATGTTGCTATTAACTCACTCTGATGGGAGCTTCCATAGCAACTAAGCACATTACTTGAATTAAATGGTTCTGAATGATATCACGAATAATACCATATTTGTCAAAATATCCACCTCTTCCTTGCGTACCAAAGGGTTCTTTGAATGTCAAGAAGACAGATTCTATGTGGCGATTCGACCACATGTTTTCAAAAATTCGATTAGCAAACCTCATGATGAGTAAGTTTTGAACAATTTCTTTTCCCAAATAATGATCAATTCTATACAATTGATCTTCTGTGAAGTATTCATCCAAAGTCTTCAAAAGTGTTCTGCAGCTTTCCAAATCCCTACCAAATGGTTTTTCTACAATCATGCGAGACCAGCCTCTAGGGGCCATTGCATTGTTTTTGATGGCCAATCCAGTCTCGGCAAAAACATTAGGTGGGATTGCAAAGTAAAAAAGACGATTATGAGTATGAGTTTTGTGAAATTTTTCATCGTCGGCTGCTTCATGTTTTAATAGTTGAGTATTCAATGAAGCAAAAGCCTCTTGATCTCCATATCCTGTTCCTTTCTGATAATAGCATATTGCTAAGAAAGAATCTACAATTTTTTCATCATGTTTCTTTAAAAGGAAAGGTTTCAACCGAGCACGTAGATCTTCATGAGATAAGTTGGACCTCGCAAAACCCCAGATAACTGTATTCTTAGGAAGGAAGTTATCTGCATGTAGTGCGAGAAGCGAGGGGTAAGTTTTTTTCTTTGCGAGATCTCCCGAAGCTCCCACTACAACGATTGCAAGACCGTTCTAGATTTTTTCAAGAAAAGGAAGAAATGCTTAGTTCAATGGAACATTCATACAAAAGTATGTGCAAAAATCACTTACTGATTGCCATGATGGTAAAGAATCTGCACTCTCAAAACTTTCAATTGATTCACTTTTTTCAAGAGTCGCCTTTGAAAAGTCAGCAATTAGATCATTCAACATCTTTTCAGCTTTGTCTCCCATTTCTTTCTGGCTTTCGTCGGCCTTCTCCAATATTTTGTATAAGGCCTCCTTTCTCTGTTGTAAAAGATCACTACAAGATACTCCCAGCCTATCCTTCATATCTCGGCTTTCTGGATAAGTTGAGCTTAATGCATTGATGGTTTGTTTTTGAGCACCGTACTTGATGGCGATATGAAGAGGAAGATCGCCATCCATCGTTTCTTTGATACTATCAGGATAAGCCTTCAAAAGGCTCATGATTACTGTAGCAGGAGGGCGTCTCATACACGCTTCATGAAGTGGAAGACTTCTGTAGCCTACAGGGTTGGATTTAGTAACCCAAGTGATTGCTTCTGCCTAAAGAAGATAAAAAGGATAATGATTATCGAATGAGTAAGCTGAAAAATAGATATCAAGGTAGATAATGAAATGAAAAACATTTTTGGTAGTCTTACTGGGTGGTGGCTTGATCGAAAGTTGACTCCTTTCCAATCACGCTGTTCTACATGTTTAAAAAGGACGGTAGGACCGTCTTCATATTTCATTTCCGGCATTTTGATTGAGCTCTCTTGTTATATCTTATGATTCTCATAAAATAGAATAAAAATGACAAAAAAATAGAGTCCAATCAATGCAACGAATTCGTGACCTAATTAACATCAAGATTACTTAGAGACTGCAAATCATCCTAAGCCCGTATTTGAGAACCATTGAATACAACAGGCAACAAACAACTCTGTACTGTACGTGAAACTAAAATCCTTGTAAGTGAACTCTATATAGTGTCATACATATGAATGAACCCTTTTTAAAAAATATCTTAAAACCACAACCATAACCATATGAATATACTGTTTACGAAGGAAAAACTTCTTTGGGTATGTATCGAGGAACGCAAGTTCATGTCTACATGCAATGCCAGCAGTTGAAAAAGATTTCAAAAGATATTTCCTATTCATCTGCGCCGATGTATCCTTTGCATATGTTAGGGTTAATGAGCTGTAGTGACCATCACCATGCATTGTACTCCTATATACTATCATCGGAATCAGTTTGATGATATCCCTACACATAGAAAAAGATATTCTCTCTTTTTCTTTTTGACTTTTGGTGCATGCTGATATTTATTTCCCTTAATATTCGGCTAACTTCGTGACATAAATATTCCTCTGCTTTAAAACATATGTCCTCCTTTCTCTATTGAAGAATCTGTTCCATTGGAAGAAAACCTATGTTTTTAAAACATTATTAGAAGTCAAACTTTCAACATGTCTAGAGAAGATATTACTTTAATGAGGGAAATCATTTTGGCATGAATATGGAAGTTTTGGCTAGAAATGTTTTGGGAACACAAAAAAAAATACATCTATACACATATTCTCTTACGATAATTATTTCTATTCAACCAACATATGAATCAATGATAGTCTCTCTCTAGAGAGAGATAAGTAATCTATAAATATTGTATAATTTGGTTTTCTTATAAACTTGCTTTACTTTTCTTACATGACGGAGGAGCGACCTCTCCCAATGTCTTTTTTCTTCTTCATTACATACTACTAAAATTTCGATTTTAGTAGCAAGCAAGCTTTAATCTATCTTTATCTTCTATGTATAGCCGGAAGCATAGAGCAAAGTTGGGACTTATTTCGTAACATTCGCGCGACAGGAAAATTGGAATTCCTTGCACAGTCACATTTTACGAATATTTTCCAACATTCAATGGTTTCACGGCTCTTCTTCCGTAACGTTGTGCGCAACCAGTGAAGTTATTGTGTCTCTATTTAGCTTCATTATTATGCGCTTTCAAACATGCAGCGCTAGGACGTTTTTATCGTGTAATTCTTTTTCTTCTACCTCTTATCAAAATTCTGGTGAAGTGGGAGTACGCGTCTACTATTGAGGTATGAGAGTTCTTAACCTTGTCTAATAATATAGTAGACATCGTATTGCTTCTTTTCCCCGTTTTACAGAAATCTTCAATAGGGGATAAACCACATGCAACTCTAGAATTGGACATTTTGGAGCTGCTCATTTGCGTTGATGATGTTTTTTTTGGAGATATTACTTTTTTAAAGGAATTCAACTTTTTCAACTTGCCCCGTTTTCTTTGACGAACAACCCAGTCTGCTGGAATCTTGGAAACTAAAGACCACTGCGGAGCGGCTTTAAGCATTTGAATGGAGGTTATTTGCTTTAGAGTTGGTTGTTCTCCGTTCATTTCACGATAGTATCGTTTGGAAAGTGAGACAAGTGATCCAGGAGGATATTTTCTCCTTTATTCAAATGATGGGTGGAAAAATTAGATGCTTGAAGAAAACAATAAAACACTATAATATTTCAGCAAATTTAAAAACCTACATGATTTCAATGGCCTCATCAATTAAAGTCTGAACGTTGATTGTTCCTCCAATTGTATCCACGATTTTGTAAGATTCATTTGCTACTTGTTCCTCACGAGTTTCTTCTGTGGCCACTGATGAAAAGCTCCCGGTAGATGTAAGCGATGGGCATGGATCTTCAGGATTTGCTCCATTTTCATTAGAAATTTTGGATAACAGAGAAGAAATAGTAACGTACATAGATGCTGTATCGTCATCTGAGTTTAGAATTTGTTTCTTCAGTTGAGAGTTCACAATAATCGCGATTGCAAAATATACCGGCATCAATGGATGAGAAGCAATGAAAAAGTCAAAAAGCCTGCTTGATAGATTAGCATCTTGTAAATCATGCGAAAACCAAGATATAATCCAAGGTAACACCACTGATTCGTCTATCTCAGAGATCATTAAACTTTCATGTATGTCTTCATCCAATTCATCGATTAACGGGAACAAGACTGTTTTGAGCGTACCATGAATACAAGAAAAATCTTTTCGCATTGCATCTCTAAAGTGGCTCTTAGAAACTTTTCCAAGAATATTCGATGCCAACTGGGGATTTACAACATTTAAGAGAAACATGGCTGCAACGTCATGATAACCTTGATAGTAATGAAAACGATTAGGTGAATTTGCATCGCTTTGAGCGGTAACAGATTTCAGGACATAACCTAGGTACATTTGGTGCTTGCCTATTCGGTTACATGGTGGAGCCTGTGGTTGATCGAACTTTGAGGTTGGACTTTGTGATTTCGATGCATGATCAAAAGATGGAGATGGTTGCAAATGACGTATGAGAACTGAACGGTTCAGATCACGGTCTATTAATTTAATCTCTTCTCCTCTCTTGGAGCATACATCTTCCGAAAATGATTGGCAAAGCTTCTTCACGTCAATAGGCTTCTTGCTAGATGAGGTCATATTATTTACTCCAACAAGTTTCGACCATGCACGCCTCCTCAGACTGCCTATCGAATAACGCAAAATTAAAGTGCACATATGGAAAATAATACATTGAGTACAGTAGACATGAATAACACGAAAAGATGGCGGAATTTGATACTTACTGTTGACGAAACCTCCCTCCGAGATTGCATATTCTCTCAATTGCCAAAGATCGACTTCCCTTTCATCAAGGCAACTCGAAATAAGCTCAATCTTATTCTTCATATATCAGTGTTGATGGATGGTCAAAATTAGTTGATGGCTCATACGATTAAAATGATCTATTATACCCGCGAATTTCCAAATTATCTATCTCAACATTGAGTTACTTTTGCGACGTCCGTGTTCTACTCCTATTTATAAAAGACCAACGATTTTGCAACAAAAAATATGTGAGCGGGATTGATTGTTTAAACGCTAACGCACTAAATAAAATGTTAATTTCCTGAAGGCAATCTCAATCTAAATCTATGCATGGAATTACAATTAAAGGTTCAAATTCCTTTTATGATCTAAGTCGTCTCAAAATAAAGTTTTCAAACTTGCTGGATGTATCTAAGAAAAACCACATACATAGGAACATTATTAAATAAAAAAATAATCAGAGAGATTGTTTTATTTTTGGACGTTACAAATTTTGGTTTTAAAATTTTATAGTGCGTATTTTCTTTAGGGACCCTAATAAAATATAGGCCCCGTTTAATTTCCGGTTACAAAATGCATTGTCTATTTGGACGGGATTATCAATACGTAGCAGCTGATAGGAAAATGCAAAGGCAACCAGTTCAGCTAAGTTATGCTATATCTATCAACTGATTTTTAGCTTCATTCTGAGACGGATCCTAGATCTCCAAGTCCTGTAGACTCCCTTCCGTGCTTCCCCGTGGAGAAATGGGCCTTGTTGTGTATCGTAATAAAAATTATCCCATAGGAGGTTCCGCCGGTATGTGATCCTCCGACGAGCACTTACCGCCATTTCTGATCTATACGTCACGGAATGAGCCTCTAGGACAAGTCAAACAAACAAGCAAGCAAGCAAGATTACGAAACAGACTATTTCTGGCTCCCCGTATCAAAACAAAAAAAATTACTAAAAGAGAAAACCATTCGTCCCGGAAACTTGTTGAGTTTCATTGATCCCCCATAACTGTCCCAAAGTATGTCTCCTCAGCCATTCACCACTATGATTCTAGAGGAAGCAAAACTACATTCTAGTAGAATGTAGTTCAAGTGCCATGATTGAATCGTTTGAAATACTTTTAGCCCTGTGCGGTGGGATCCGAGGAAGCACTTCAACATGTATGGCAAAGTTCTATGCATTACACTACCAGAGCCATCGTGCAACGCACAAAACAATTTGTTAATTACAGTTGTTGATAAAAATCATGTGCTAAAATGTTGCCATAATGATGTACTTATAAACTGCCAATATAAACAAAATAAGTATTGAACAAAGATCTTCATTATCATGAACTTTGTAACTTCATAACATAAATATATGATCAACCCTGTAGCATAGAACAGATATTTCTTTAATATGTGATGTGAAAAATGGCACATAAACTTTAAATTGACATCACAAAAGTTCTTATCACGTACAGTATCCGTAGCAAGGAAATTTGGTAATGATATGTAGTGAGAAACCGATTAAGTAAAATTTGAATAAAAGTAAGGAAACCTTCATTTTCTCAAAGGAACACGGAAGATTTATTACTTATCTATTCAATAAGAAGAAGATCGGCATGTCAAGATCTCATCATTGTGGTATGAGCAGATAAGATCACGATGAGGTTCAGTACACTCTCATCAATATCTACTAAATATGTTGGGGATGAATTGGGACTAAACTAGAGGTGGCATTGTATGCAAGGAATACAAACAATGAAAAAGACAATGGAATAGAAAATATCTGCAATCAATGGGCATGTAATGAATGATGAATCTCGCATTGGAAAGAGAGGACAGATCTGAAAGTCAGCAATATATGTGATACCAGTGTATTATGACCAAATATCTCATGAAGAAAGCCTGTAATTCGGATACAAAGGAGTTTCAAGATTTTTTGACAATATCTCTAAAGATATTGAAAGAACGCAAATTAAGGACAATCAAGAGTTTATAAAAAGCATAAAAATCAAAACTGATGACAAATCTAGGTCTGGACAAAAGTTATGCATTGTCAACCAACGCAACTTACAAAACAATTAAAGCAATACGACAGCCAATGAAAGACATTGTGATGGCAATGTCAATAGTCAAGCTATAAAAAAGAATGCCTTAGCATAGCTTCTTAACACTTACCAACATAATCGGCTGTGGGCCCCCCTAATCTAGGGCGGGCACAAGCCCCCTACAGTTCACTGTCATTCTGTCTATTAGGCAAAAAATAAAAATTTCCTCGAAAAATAGAAGTAAATTATATTCATCATGAAGATGAACATTGGCGCAGACATGATCATTCAAGTTTATTCAGCTCTGTATACAACTTTTTTCTAAAAGGGAATCTAGGGTCTCTAAATATCACTCCCTCTTAGACATAAGTAATTTCTCACTTAGTATGATTTAAGCTAAATGAATGTTCGTAATTGAATATTATTTCTCTAAGTATTAAACTTAAATAATATTTTACTTAGTAGATTCATTTAATTTTTCTGTGAATTTTAAAATTTTTTATTTGGCCCAATTCCTTCTCCTTCCCGAGATATTCATGTTTTTACACCCACGTAGAAAAAAAAATAGTTTATTTGTTTTTTTTACGTATCCATAACCCAACTCTAAGTAAATTACGCAAAAAAATATCTTTTGAATTTCACGAACTCAATTTTCCTTCTTAGTACGTTTATACATACGTTTTACGTTTCTTCTTTTATTTCGACATGTGAATGTCATTTACACACAACAAAAATACTACAATTAATAGAAAAAT
>Ga0209092_10002730_pt1 | contig 15934 bp, 10 predicted proteins | sample FraStrMetagenome_FD_187446 | JGI IMG/M metagenome (GOLD analysis project Ga0209092, IMG submission 187446) | Marine eukaryotic phytoplankton communities from Arctic Ocean - Fram Strait ARC3M Metagenome (SPAdes) (version 2) | ecosystem: Environmental > Aquatic > Marine > Oceanic | place: Fram...
GAGTCATTTCAATACCATAGTCTGTTGACTCGGCGAGTGAACGGATTCTAGAAGTTCGATCCTCGCGCTTCGCGCTCGTAAAAACTTTCTAGAAAGCGCCTTACGGCGCGAAAGTCGGAATTTTTTGCCTCGCGCGCCCAGTGCATCCCATAATTCAAATTCAAAAATGTCATTCCTATGGGAATAAACATATGTAGGTCGAAAAAAAGAAGTACCGATTATATATATCATACAAATATTGATATGATGTCATCTTATTTTGATTACGATTGGCTAGCTTTAATGAAGTATGATACATTATGTACCTGAGGCCCAGTGGTCCTTGATACATTATTTGTACTCGAAACTCAGAGTTAGTTTGTGAGCTTTTACACGACAAACGAAACAAACAGTAAACGAATTAATACCGGTACTAGTATGTACATGTACACGAATATCCATTAAGCGACTCCATCAACTCTCTGTCCAGTAAGTGACGATCAAATTGTAGAGAAACTGTTGGGTGGATGCTAGTAGTTTTTTTCTAAAGAAGTTGAAGGCACCAAAAACTAACCAAATCAACGCAAACATCGAAACTGAAGAAGAGGAACGGACGCCCAAAATATATATTTAAAATAAACAGTGGACGCTTTTCAAAACTATAATCGCAGCTCTGCTCAAATTTCGTCATTTGAAGCTGTAATTCCCTAGATTAATTTTGTCAGAAAGTAAAGAGAAAGTACATGATGCCGAATTGTACGACCAGCAAAGATTTACGACTGCTACATAAAACTTAATTATCATTTATACTATGGAGGCAATTTTCAGACGAACGTTGGAGGCAAAACTTTCAAAGTATCTCCTCTTCCAAGAGAATGATCTGTCCATACAATTATTTAGCTCGTCGTCCATTGGAAAGGTTATTATCCGCAATGCAATCGTCCGTTCCGATGTTTTGAATCATATATTGCGTGAAAAGCAGGTGCATTCGTGTCATTGTGTTTTGTTCGATGAGCATAGGAGCAGCACGCTTGAATGTATTGAGCTGAATTTACCAAGTTATTTGTGGCGTAGTTTTCTTACTTATTACAACGGAGGGGGGAGAGGGAGCCACAAAGGCAAAGACAAGGGCAATACTGATGATAAAATGGACACAGGCCCTATTTTTCCGAAGAAAGATTTCTCATCTGATATGGAAGTATATGTTCGAGGCGTTAATTTTAAGTTACGCCATTTTCTGCTCAGTATTGTTGATGATCCTGTAGATGAGAAAGATGGAGTCGAGTCTGAAGCATTTGCAGGTGGGTGGTTACAATACATTTCCTCATTGATGCTCTCCGCAGTGCTTCCTGGTATTTACCTATCAATGCTCCAGTTGAGTATTGAACTATCAACTCGTTCAACTACTTTGACTTTAGAGTTGAACAAATTAGTTCTTCGTCAAAACGTTCCTTGTAAAGAATTTTCTGAACCTCAAACGAAAGTTTCTCTTGAACAAATATCGTTTATTTCAAGAAAAGTCGGGTTCGAAGAAGCGTTGATAATTCTACCTTTCACCTTACTTTTGCACTTTGGTTCTGATCTTCACTCGCTTCGTTGTGATGTTCAAGACTCAATATTTATTAATTTGAACGAACTCCTAAGTCTTCTCGAAATTTTCGACTTCTTCTGCGATAAACAACGTGTCAGAAAAATTGTCCCAAAACATGAGAGGGACTCATCTAAGAAGCTGGATTTTAGTGTGACTTTTTCAAAGCTTCATATATTTGCTCATGAGGGGAACGCGGTTTGCGATGTAGAAAGTATTTTAGAGTGCGAGAGGCGATACATTTCTTGTGGAAAGAAAGTAAGTACATAATAGAACCAGCGTCGTATTTTATATAAACCTCAAGAAGCTCAATTTTTGTCAGAACGATTGTGGACATTTTGAATTACACAATTGCGACACATTTTCTTCAAAAGATTTTCCAATGATATTTTTCAGCATTCTAGATGGCCGTCTAAACGCTAGTTTTTCAAGCGGTGAGGCTTTGGTCAAAGTCAGTTTATCACGTACATTTTTGCACAGCCGTTTGGTTTGTTTGTTCAGTGCATCCGAAGTCACATATTTTATGAAGACAATAAATAGTGTCAACGGAAGTCAACGTTTTCATCATTTACAATGCAACTCGAAAATTGATGTTAATTTGGACATCAATTGTATCATTCTCCTAAATCAATTTTTTCATGAAAGAGTGGCTGATAAGTTGACACGTATTGTAACTTCATTTGATTCTACTGAGGCCTCAGCGGCTGAAGATATTAGGGTCGAATTCCACTATGGAATGCGCATTAAAATATTTTTATCGAGTGAAAAGAGGTGCGATGCAATAATATTTTTGATCAAATCCATGAGTTTCGATCAAAGCGCGAAATCTATCATGAGACCATCATTGAAAGAGTTGAGGATAGATATAGATCTGGTCGAAAATTCAAATGATCTATTAACGGTCTTATCTCCAGTAAATATTACTTTCAATATTGAAATGCGTGCAATTTGCGCTACAAAAGTTGATGTTACTTTAAGTGAGCAGAGAATTAAGTGCTTTGCTACCATTTTTCATTTAATTCAGAGTTTGAACAATATTTCTCGAGTTGATGGAATAAAATCAAGTGGAGAGCAGTTGTCATTTGTCATAGAGTGTGAGTCTTTTGCAGCCAAGCTCGTATCAGATGAAAATCAAAGATCGGTCGCTTACTCTGAACATATCATGTTACATTTAATTGAAGAACCCCTCCAAGACATGCTGAGTCAAATTTTATGTTTTAACAATTTTTCATATATTGATCTTATCAATGGAAATGATGCGTCAATTGTTACTGCTATTTTGCTCTGCCGAAACCGTCTTTGTAAAACAGTGGTTGGTTTAAGTGAAGATGTCGCAAACGAATGCATAACCTTAACGATAAAATCTTTTTCACAACACTTGGAGACTCTGTACAAGGTTCACAATATCCAAAGCGATGTCTCGTATTCATTAGAAGTTAGAGACGGGGTCAAGGAAAATATCGATATGAATGAATTTAATGAACTTGGTCATATTGCAATGAATCGTGCTGTGGAAGAAGTTTTGTCCTTTGAAAAATTAAACTTTGCTCATTTCGGGATGATGAAAGGGTCTCCTAGTGTAGGGAGTCAATCCAATGTACATTCTATATTTCTTCACGACATTTTGCTCTTAAAAGTCGAGGGAATACAGCTTTCAATGAATCATTCGAGAACGAACCTACGCATAGATTCCATATCTTTACACAATGCAAGTGGATCGCATTTTTTACTGTTGGAACCACCATTTGGCGAAGAGGATGAAGCATCTGTCAATCTAACTTTAAATGCTTGCGATCAAGACAACTACGCAGCGTATGAATTGAGAGGCAGGGTTATAAACTTATTTCTCATCGCGAACCCTATAGATCTGCAAAAATGTGTTTCGGATGTCGAGACATTCTTAGTTGCCCCACTTTCGTCAATTTTTGGAGGGGACACCGATGACATGCGAAGCAATCGGTAAGCCATCATTTGTTATTTTCAGATTTGAAAAAAGTTTCCGGGATCCTCAAAACAATTATTTTTTTTCGGCAGACCAATCCCGCAAATATCAATTTCAAATCTTTCGATAGATCTATGCAAAGCAATCTTTACCACGGACGAAATGGCACCTTTCGCGGAAATGAAATTAGAGAATTTAACGTTGAATGTTGAGGCTCTTCAAGCATATTTGAATTTAGCAGTTGATTGCCAGGAATTTATTCTTAGTAATTTGTCGCCTTCGGCCACCTCTGCATCTGAATCAAATGGTATTTACCAAAACATCATTTCGAAGACGACGGCAGACGCTCCGTGTAATCAGCTCAGATTGAATCTACGGTTGTATTCGGACTTCTGGGAGCATCCAACTTCGCTTTGTGTTGACTTGCATCATTCGCAACTTATTTTTTTACAACAATTTATCATCGGTGAATTGGTACAATACTTTATGAACAAATACAAGTGGCTCACCCCGGAGGAGCTGAGAAATATAGACGAAAAAGAACCTCCTCCCCTCGAGTATCGTGTTCAGTTTTTTGGAGAAAAGTCAATAGTATATTTACCGAAGGGTAGTCAGAGCATTGGCGAGCTCATTGCAATAACTTTTTCTCGTATTTGCTTTGAAAATTCTTACGTCCAAACGAGTTTCGATACACCAGAAACAACTGGTGTAGGTTATCATTTCGACAATAGTTTTGGTAAAGGTAGTAATAGGGAAAACGATGTATCCGAGAATTTTTATGAAACAGATGAAGGTTGTTGCGATGATGAAAATCTAGTTGATTTGATTCCTAGAATAGATTTGCGCATATATGGTGCACGTATTTTTACTGCTACGCAAAGTTTCTCTGAAAATGAAAGTGAACAATGTGATAGATCTTGGATAAGTGGGATATCTATTTTTCAAACAGGTCACCCAGCGTTCGTCTATAAACAAGGGGCGCTAGAATCTGCACCGGTTTGGGAAGAAGTTACTGATAAAAAGTCGCCGCCCATAAATCTTCAAATTGTCATCGATCGAACACCACATAAGAGAGTTCTTATTTCCTCCGATATATCTAACGGTACTGAAGCTTATACAGGTCATAGTGAATTCAAACTTAATTTGCAATTGCAGCAGCTTCATCTTCTCTATGCATTTTGGTACAATAATATGCAGGAACTCCCAATTGTGTTTCCCTTCTCTGAGAAAGAACTCAAAGAATTTGTTAAGTTGGATTTACATGAGAAAATCCCTGATTTATTCAGCGACGAATGGAAAAAATATATCAAAAGAGGTAGTATTGCATTCACCCATTATTCATAATTACTTCACTAGCTCATAATACATCCTCATGTTGGCAGAAAATTATCAAACGGAAATTTTACTCCGTCTTTATTCCTTGAATATCAATTGCGTTTTCGGGAACGATTACAAGTATTATAACGAGAACTCTACTCTTCGACAACCGATAGAAAACATGGTTGTAAAGGTATCGAGATGTATTGTCCAGTCGACAATGCATTCCAATGGCCTTACTCGTGTAAGTGGTTGCGCGAACGAATTGTCAATTACTCTTCGAGAACGCTTTCGAAACGAAGACTCTATTTATACAATAAAATCTGGTGAAGAAGGAACAAACGATAGCATATTTATCGACAGATATTGGGGAATCCAATTCTCTGATGGGGATGTTTCTGCTTTGTCGAAATTGTCGAGTACGCTTGCGGCATTTCAATTTTCTGTCTTTTTAACATACGATGGTTGGTGCAGTCTTAACATTGGGCTTAATAATGCTGATGTAAGAATTGCAGATTTGTCCATTTTGTGGGCCCTCATCGAATTTTTTGCTTCCTATTTCAGCGATTCTTCATTTGGTCATCCATGTTTCACTTTTCAAAGAACTTGCGAAGATAGAGATTCAATGAGAGATCAATACATGAACTTGAATGTATGTGTATTTCTACCTGAATTTACATTACAATTACCATCTTCTCTTTCCGAAAACATTCTTGTCAAGATAACATCTCCGATTGATGGAGGATTGATATACAAGTACTCGAATATGGGCTTAAACTACTCCAGTCAGCAACTTTCTTTTCAAAAAGTATCTTTCTTCACCATTGATGACCCTATTATCGGTAATCTTTCGTGTGCTGTCAAATATGATTATGATGTTGCTACACATCAAACAAGCATACTTATCTCTTCTTCTTCAGATGATGAAGCATCCGAGGTCCATTATCGACTCAGAGAAAATGCGACTTTTTCGCAGTTGCCCATTATGGTCCCAGACCCCGTCATTGTTCAGCCGTGTAAAGTACCTGAAAGAAATTTAGCTAAAGTGGTTCCTTGTGATATTGTCGTAGATGTTGAAGGTCTCTGCTGTATTGCTAAATCTATATCGAAACTTGTGACGGCCAGTTCGGATAGTGATATGATTTCGGAGCTTGATACAACTTCTCTTGAAGTTGGAAGTTTATCAATTAGCTTCGAATTATCAGAATGGAGGTTACTCGTGAGAGATCCAGTACTCCGACTCCATATGCCCATTGCCATGTTTTACATTTCAGCATTTCGGGGTACGATCTTCGACTTAAAGTCTGAAATAGGTGATGATCGAGGGTTATTATCAAATACTTCTAGTCCTAACGAATTTCGATGCGGTCTTCTCTTAGATTGCTTTGCGGATTCCTTTAATAATACTTGGAAGTGCTGGGAACCTTTAATCGAGCCTTGGGCATGTCAGTTTGTCTTAGAATCAAATGCAGCTCACGGAGATGGGATAAGCTTTCAATCAAAGACTCCGTTTCTATTCAATATTACTAGTGCATTTCTAGACATAGTTGCGGAGGAGCTCGAGAACTTATCTGGATATGGCCATAATCATGAAAATGAATTTAGGTCTCGTGGTTTTGATCGTCATGACAGCAATCAGAGGTATGCTTTTTCCCTTCGCAATGAAACAGGAGAAACTATAAGGTATTTTCAAGGTAAAAGTATACCGGTCTATAATGATCCGTTTGATTATGTGGATAACGGCGAAGTCCACCAATTAAAGTTTGATCCGATAGAAACTGTTCTATGCAATATGAAATCTATTGAACAACCAGTGTTTGCCTCGCGAGAAACTGATTTGAAGGCTGGATCGTACACATTAAATGTCCAGATAAATGGATTTAAGACTGTCCCTCGACTTTCGGTAGATAAGCTGGGCTACATGTATGGTAATCTCGTACCTTTACATTCGGATTTGCGTATGAGATATGCAAGTAACACGATGAAACATGTGCTGAAACTGTACGCAGAAGTGTTGCAAGTAAACGGCGGTAGGCAAATTTGTCTTAAAAGCATTTTTAAGGTGACTAATAGTACGTCCCACCCTATTCATTTTTCTATCGGTTGGTCCAATGCAAAAGAAGACATGGATTGGAAAATACTTAAAATACAGGAAACGACCAACATTCCTTTATCTCATTTTTATGAGGCATTAAAGTCTGCAAATTATGAAGATTTGGGGGGCATCTGGTTCAAACCCGATACAAAAGATCAGACGACAAGCGAAATAGTTCTTGCAGCTATGTCCAGCATTAAACCACATCCACAAGAAGTTATTTTGAAATCAGTCAATGTGGACCCCTCTACAGTTGAAATCTCGGCATTGGTACAGAATTCTCGCAGATTCGATTCTACGCTTCAAGAACTAAGTACTGGCTTTCCTTGCACCTGTCCGGTACGTGTGGGTGAAAGTATGGCATCTTCGATTTGCTATGTCATCGAAGTTAAACGAGAATCTTTATCGGAGGCAAACGGTGAAAGAAATACACCGGAAGTCGCACCGCTGTTGCCCGATATACACTATACCATTACCATCCACCCGCCCATTGTTCTACGAAACTTTTTACCAAAGAAAGCTAAATTTACGCTTGTTCCTAGGGGAGGGAAGAGTGTAATTTGGACGAAAATAATGGAACCTCGTGAAGTAGCTTCTGTTCATACACTTCCTCTAAATTCAAGTATCTTCTTACATGTCGAGGTTGGAAATTGCCAAACACCACAAGGTGAATGGACATTAATTCATGCTGATGACGAGGAGGATGAAAATATAAATTATCAAGGTAAACACTATCTTCTATCTTTATTTTTATTTTAAGTTGGCGTGTTCTCATGGAGTTTCGATCTTCAACCATCAGAATATCCCCATGCTAAGCAGATGTTAAAACAGTTTACCGATAAATTCTACGAAATCTCAGAACCACGCGTTCCATCCAGCGTTAATAGTACGCAATCACCTAAAATGTTCAATGATAATCAGTTGAAAGGTGCTTCGAAAATCGCTCAAGTAGAAAAGGTATTTCACCGGCGCGAAAGTACCTATAATTTTGGCAATGATCAGGTATCGAACGAATTGAGTTTAGCAGATGAACAAGGACAAACATTATCTTTGTGTATTAGCAATATTAGAGGAGCAGGAGGGCAACGAACCGTAACAATTTATTGCCCTTTTTGGGTCGTTAACATAACACCATATCCTTTGCTCTTTCAGGAAGATTCAGCTCGAGGCTTCGTATGTGGAACCAAATGTCCTGGTGAGCTTTTGACCATTCCATTTTCAAGATTCTCAATGACTGTAAAGGACCAGTTGTCGGCAGTTTTTAAAAGCAGAGGAACAGTGCTCAATGGCTCGCCTGGAGTCTTAGCTAGTATAGATCGAAGGCACATGTCAGTGCCGCTTATATCAGCTCTATTAAGCGAAGACTTGCCTCTCGAAGACTTATCAACTTGTTGCTTCATGTTCAACTTTTCAGGTGAATGGGGAAGACGCTTTGTTCTCAAACTAATTGATCGTCGCAATCCCAACATCAAGTCGGCCTTTTCGAATGGCGTCAGCTTAGATGTTATTACATCACAAGTTAAAAATATTAGCATGCATTGTGACAATGGGCGAGAACTTGAAATAAATGTAGTGGTAAATGAAGCCCCGGGGGAAATGTCGAGATACACGAAGGTTGTCCGTTTTATTCCGAAATTTTTTGTAGCGAATGAATTGCCACTACCCATCCGTATTTGGCAGGATTCTTCTCTCATATTTCGAACCTTCAAGGCTGACAGTAAAGTTCCATACAATTCAGAAGATGTTGACTTTGAATATGAGAGTCTCTTCGGGAAGGATGCTCGTGAAAATGATAGGGACAAGGATAATCTATTGACAGGTACCGATGATGGAAGGCGTATCTTATCAGAAGAGACTCTTGTCCATTCATTTATTGCAACGATCGGAGAAAATGAGATGTTGCCATTTTTCTTACCGAACACTACGGCAGATAGATATTTAAGGATCGGTAAGTAAATTTGGATTCACAAATGAAGTCTCGTTAATCTATTAAGGACCTAATTCTTTTCTAGATTTCGGACCTTCGTGGCATCCAACTCCCAGCTTCCGTATTGAATCTTGCAAAACAACTTTAAATGTAAAGTACGTACGAGATCCTGTTTCTCTAGTTCACGTTGCGACGCGTGCAGCTGCGCACTATGATGTAGAGTTCCCTCAAAAAACTGCTTCCGGGAAGCGAGTGCGTCTTGATCCCAAGAGCCGTGATTTGTCCCTGGGGATATGGTTTGAAGCAGATTCAAGTCTAGGGAGTATAATTGTAAAAGGAACAAAAACAGGAACCTTGGCTTACATGGAAAGCGATATCCGTGTTGGTGATGAATTGCTTAGTGTAGACGGTGAATCAACGTATGGATCGAACTTTAATGAAGTGATGGAGATTATTAAGTCGAAAGTAAACAATATTATGAAGGAACAATTTCGTGAAAAGTCCATTCATCTATTGAGAGAGGGAAAGGCTTCGAAAGGGTTGCGCTCTCCTGTTCAGGACCCTCAACTTTTCATAAGACTGAAATTCAGAACCGCGGAGGAAAGACGGAGGCTTATTTCAATGAATTTTTTGTCACAAAACGTGTCGAAAATGAGTTCTCAACACCAGAATAAAGATGAAATAGTTGATTTTAAGCTTGATATCGACGTAAAGAAGCATGTTAGCGGGTCAATTTTTCTCTTCGTAAAGCGATACGACTCAGACAACCCAGCATACATGATCAGAAATCGGACAACAAATCTGACGATATCATTTCGTCAAAGGTAAGATTAAATATGAACAGAGTTATAAGTTCACTTTCCTTTTCCCCTTAATTGCCAATATTCATACGCAGAGATTGTTATGGTCACGCGTGGACTTCTTTGGAGCCAGGGGAATGCTGCCCCTATTCATGGGAGGAACCAATTAAACAGGCAAAGCTAGTTGTTCGCATTTGTTTGTCAAGAGTAAAACAACATGAAAATTCGAGAATATTCTCAGTAAAAAGTCAAGGAACATTGAGCCCTGACAACATTGTCGAACTGGACAAAATTGGGGCTATAGGAAATTTGAAAGGGCCTAACGTCATTACTCAGGAAGAAAGTATTGTCTCCTACGAAATTGAAGCGGAAGGTGCAACAAGGGTACTTTCCGTCACAAGCGGGGACCTCACGGAATGCAAAGGTCGTGGAGATTTTCAGGGAGTCAGAGATAAAGAAGTGGAAGTTAGAAGGAAACACTTATCATCTATATTGAATGATATCAATGCCTTGGAGAAGACAAAAGCATGGTTAGATTCTCAGGATAGTCAAAGTGTCAATGAAGTAAATCAATATGGTATGTTAATCAAATCACCAAACCAAGTTTTAGTGGAAGTTCTAGAGTGCCGCGATCTCCATGCAGCGAACTTGTCGGGATTGTCAAATCCTTATTGCGTGGTTGAAGTAAAGAATCGATCTTCACGTGGGAAAGGAAATCGAAAAAAGAAAACTTATTATGTGGAAAAATCGTTGTCTCCTGCTTGGCAAGGACAAAGCTTTGTTTTTAATATTTCACCCAATGCTGTGAATTCGGCGAGAAACTACTTCATTAGGGTGGAGGTGAAGAGCCATAGCTGGTTAAGTCGTCAGCTACTTGGCAAATCAGAAATTGAATTGTTTGCGCTTAAGGACCAACAGATGATAACTGGCTGGTTTCCTCTAACGAGAAAGACGGAACAAAATATCACAAAAATTGGATCTGATTGCGGATCTATTCGCCTTCGGTTACAATGGATTCATACAAAGGCAGGTTTTATAGCCACCAATCAGAGTATGATTCAAGGATTACTCGAAAGATTGGTTGATGACAAAAAACGGACGGAATTAGAAATTGGTACAATTCAAACTATTGAACAAGAAGTTAAAAACAGGCGTTTTTTGAAACGCAAAACTCGCACTCGTCGAACTCTCGGAACGAAAGCATCACCTGGAAGAAAAATAAGGAAGCGATATAGTTCAGGAGGAACACATTTGTCGAAGGAAAGTCTATCCCAAATTTTACAATTTTCACTACACAAGAGCAAACTGAATCGGTGGATGTGGAGACATTCAGGCTCTTTGCAATTTGAAGCTGTTGAAGAGGAGAATAGAAACGTAGATGGTTCTGTTGATTTGGTATCCTTATCGGATGTTCCTCATTCTCCTATGATTAGAGCAAGAACAAGGACCCTTTCTGATGGCAATATTAGCCCCGTTTCGCTACCACAAAATAATGATGTCAAGCAAAGATGTTTCACATCCCCTGATGGGCGATGGATGTCAAAAACTTTGTACTTAGATGGACTTGATTTAGCGCATTTGTCCCTCGATGCAAGCCCAACCTATGGGAATATCAACGATAAACGTGGTTCGATTGATGACGTCTTTCGATACAACATCACCTATCTATTTGATGTTGGCCTACTTTATCACAAACGACGTGATTTCTTTCATAATGGCTTTTTGACTTCCAAATCAAAGATGCTTGTCATTGGCTCTTGGGTCCATGAGAGTTTGAAAACAAATATTTACAATTTTGAAGGTCGTAAGAGTGATCAAAATCCTGATGGGCCACATGTCATTTCCATCGATGGTGTTTACCAATACAATTTACTTGTGAAGCCTCCATCATCCCTATCGCCTGAATTGCTTATGTCTAGATATCGGGCGCAATCGCAGAAATTTCTTTCATCATATCAATCCATATTTAGAGATACTTTGAGATCTTTTCGGTCAGTGAACAATCTTCATGGAACCCTTGAAATATTTCCAATCGAAGCAAGTTATATTGCGAGCGATCAAAACAAAGTTAAATATCCAATCAAAGTATACGTAAAAATGAAGCATGGAACCCACGAATATCGTTCTAGTACCGTGGAAGATTTTGTCGGTTCGCCTGTATGGACACCTCAATCCAACGACTCTGTACAGTGTAATGAGAATACTTTCAAAATTTCATATGATGAATTTGAGTATATTGAAGCGAGTTTGTTGATGATATCGGTGTGTATAGAGAGACTCGGACGAAGTGACGAGACTTTATCAATGATTTATCTTCCAATTAGAAATCTCTTAGATACTTGTTTTGGCACTAGTGAAGATTTTGGATTTGTGAAGTGGTTTCCATTGATTGATGGCGAATGCACCCCAGAAGAAGGAGACATGGGCGCCTCTATAACACCCAAATGCTGTGAAAGCTCGACTAAAGAGTTCTTTGATAAAGATTTTACGCCTTGTATCAAATTGGAGGTGCGTTGGAGACCGGTGGAGGGAATGAACATAACGAAAAAGTTGGACCAATGCTTTGATGGTGCAACGGATGTCTACTCGTTCATTGACCGAGTGAATGCCGGCTCAATTACTTATTTGAAACTTGACATACCGAACATAGTATTGTCGTGTATTGACTCAGTGCGAGGGAGAGAAATATTTTCACTTGTACTTAATACCACTCACGCCAAATATCTGAAGACTACGAAGAAATCAAATGTAGCAGTTGTTATTGGACAATTACAGATTGACAATGGCCATGTCGACTCGACAGAACCTGTTATACTTGCTTCGTCATCAACCCTCAAGTCTACCCCGACTTTATTGTTTATATCAGAAAAGGATAATATTCGGTCGAAGAAGAATATAGACTGCTATAGCCTTGTAAAACTCAAAGTCGATCTCTTGACTGTTCGCTTGGAGGACGTGTGGTTGGCGCACATTCTCCAATCTAAATCTCATGTAATGAAGTTCCTTTCTGCATATCAAGCGTATTACGACCACGAGAGAACCATGTACCTGAGAACCGTTTCAAACTCATTCATTGAAAATGAAAATGTAATTATGAAGAGGAGGGATATTCCATCAAGGAAAATTTTTATCGAATCGCTTGTTATTGATGATATTCGCTTGAAAATATCATATAGAAAGCAATATAAGCAGAAGATGGGAGAAAGTGGAAATTTAGAGAGCGAGCACGACACCACAAATATTCTGAACTCCACAAATGAGCAACGCATAATGTATGATTTGAAGATCGATCCAATATTTGATTTGATCCCAACGCTATCGGATAGCCCCATTAAAATTAAAGAGAAACGTAAACAAAATGGTAAGGACATGCCTTATCTAACGCAACTTTCCCTTCCGTTCAAATAACATTCATATCATATTCGTTCAGTGTTTGGATCTGTTGACGAAATTTGTTTATCTTATTTGAGTGTGATTGCAAACGAACTTTGGAGCCAGATCTTTCTAGTCGTAGGATCAGTCGATACCCTTGTAAGTATATTATTAGTCCAACGTTGCTAGCACCTTAGGGATATTTGTTGTTCACTCTGAACTTGCTTCTTTTACAAGGGCAACCCTACAACTATTGCAAAGACTTTCGGTACTGGCTTCAAAGACTTTTTGTATGAGCCATCGCGAGCATTCCTTGATGCACCGACAGACCCAACGAAGCTTGGGCTTGGTGTTGTGAAGGGAACTCTTTCATTGGTATCACATAGCACTCAAGGTGTTTCTAGGGTAGCTTCTAATCTTGGCCTTGCTGTGAATAAATTTGCGGTCGCAATTTCGATGGATGAAAAGTTGAAGAAAAAGCATGCTGAAACAAATAGGCAAAATAAGAAGGGCACACCCGTAGAGGTCGTTATAAAACCATTTCAATTCATCGCAATAGGTGTATACGAAGGTGTATCAGGACTTTTCGTAGAGCCTATCAAAGGTGCAAAAGAGGATGGTGCGAAGGGGGCTGCTATTGGATTATTTCGAGGGGTTCTAGGCTGTTTTGCAAAACCTATTGCTGGGCTCGGAAATGCATTCAGCAGTGTTTCTGATGCCGTCCATGGATTTGCAAGTGAAATAAATATCATTCAAGAGCAAGAAGGGCATTTTACTGTAACAAAATTCAAATTACCATATGTCTTTGGAACAGACAAACGCCTTCTGTCATTCGATAAAGACGAAGCACTCGCTTTCACACTGTTACACCGCCATATCCTAAGTAATAAACGGAAGGAGTTGGAATGTGTACTTTTGGTTGAATATCTAAAAGGAAAAGATGTTTTGTTATTAGTAACCAATCAGCGGGTCGCGGCGTTCGATAGAAAGAAAAATGACTTTAAATTCAGTTGGGATATGGAGTTTGATACATCAAGACCAATTATAAGCAAACTTGAAGACTTCGAACACTTTTCAGTCAACTTGCTTATTTCTCGTAAAGATGGCTTTGGGACGGGACGTAAAGCAAATTTTGAATCAAAGGGTATATCTGGATCATTCGAACACAAGGGACAACTTCAACGAATTCATAATATTATCTGCTGTCTTCACAATGACTTTGAAAACACATCTACAAACGAAAGTGCAACTACGGATTTGGTAATTCGATTTAAGAACATGAGTTTTGTACCAGGAAGCACCGACGAAACGATATCTTCTATATTTTCTGAAGGTCTTCACAATATAAGGTGGAAAGGTAGTGTCATCGAAGATATAATGGGCTATTCAGAGAAATACAATAATCAGGTAGAAGAATACCTAGTCCTGTCCGATAAGAGAAAGAAACAAATAGAAATTTCGCCACCCCTATCATTGAAGAGTTCCGAGAGCACTAGCTCGAAATCCGCATTTTCAATCAATGGCGAGACTATTCAACTTCAAGAAAATAGTACCGTGCCTGAAACCGGCGACAGGAATTTTATACGTAGATATCCGGAAAGTTCGAGAAATCGAGATATATTTGAAGATCAAATTTATAATATGTTGAGCCAAATCTTGGAAAACACGTCCAGCTACAACCATATGTCTGCTTCTACTTCTCTCCCATCATCATCTTTATCAACCAATATTGGTCATGGGTCGACAACTTCACAGATGCATCTGATTGAGGAGCTTCGCGAGGTAAGTAAGCTGGATCATATGTTGCTTAACTAGTCGCTGACTAAATTACATTGTATTTACCTATTTTTCATTGAAGGAAATTAAAGATCTAAAAGAGCAGGTTAGTTCATTGAGGACCTCAGGAGCAGGTGATTCTAAGTCACCTACGAATGTAGACAATCATGAGACCATCGAAAAAAATATCTTTTCGAAATTTAGATTTAAGCTCTTCACGACGAAGAAACGTAGGGAAAGAGAAAACGCGGAAGACACAAGGCATGTTTTTACCGAAAGAAGTTTACCTACAGATAAACAAGAAGAATTAGTGGCTAAGTATGTGGAACTAAATAGTACCACCAAAGGAGAAACGCTTCCTGACACTACTTGGTTAGACCTTGATGTCAAGAAAGAGAAAGCTGATACCACATAGTTGTTCCTTTCGTGCTACGCTGATGTATGAACGCTTATGTATTCTACATTTCAGATATGGTTGAAGTTCGTCTCTCGGCCATTTCACTTCTTGTGACAGAATATTTATAATAGCGAATATTGATCTCTTTTAAATGCGAAATTTTTTTGTCTGCATTCATGAACAGAACGCATCCCACGAAAACCCGACCCATGAATCTACCAAAAAACAAAAAATAAAAATTGCGACAATTTTGGGGTAAGTTACCAATTCTTCCACCGGGCGACGTCGACAATTATAATGAGCCAATGATAAACTAAAGAGAAGACGATCACGAGGATGGTCAGTGTATCTAATTATTCAATCAGGACACGAGATTGCAATATTGTAGGATTATATTTTGGTCTGTCCAATCTAAAATCTTAAGTTATTTACATGTTAATACAAAACACTACCTAATCTAAACATCCCAAAGGGATATCCAAAGTACAAAAGTAAAAATAGCAATCAGGGTAGAATCGGTAGAATTATATTAGTTTCACTGTGGTGGCTATTCTAGCCCTTTCGGCGAGTGGCGTCGGATTGCGGTCTTGCCCGGATCACTTCCGAAGGATATATGGACAAACTTCGCTGTACTTACGTGCACCGCGCGTATCTCAGCCGGTCGTAGAGCAGTGGGTGATGTGTACCCTTTGTTCAGATGAAACTGCTACTTAACCAATATACCATGTAGAAAGCAACTGT
>Ga0209092_10002732_pt1 | contig 15924 bp, 17 predicted proteins | sample FraStrMetagenome_FD_187446 | JGI IMG/M metagenome (GOLD analysis project Ga0209092, IMG submission 187446) | Marine eukaryotic phytoplankton communities from Arctic Ocean - Fram Strait ARC3M Metagenome (SPAdes) (version 2) | ecosystem: Environmental > Aquatic > Marine > Oceanic | place: Fram...
TTGGTTGTGTTTTAAGTTTTCACACTAGAAAACGCGAGCGCCTATGGTGTAGTGGTAACATAAATGCCTTCCAAGCATTTGCCATGGGTTCGATTCCCGTTAGGCGCAATTTTTCCAAGTTTTTGATGTTGCTGTAAACATGGGAGTTCGTCATCTTTTTCGCCTCAACAGATGAGGACAACATGTCACGAAAGTGCATAAGTTTTGGTTGTGTTTTAAGTTTTCACTCTATGTTTAACTCTTTGTTTTACTTTTGCCTCAACAGATGAAGGCAACATATCATGAACGCTATATTAACAGAAACTTTTATTTTGTCTCTTTTTAGTAATTTTTATTATCAATACTGATTGTTTTTTAGATTATGAGTGCTCAAAAGTGAAGTTTTGAAACAGACACGAGCCTATGGTGGGTGGGTTCGATTCCTGTTCGGCGCACAGCGCACACTTTAATCGTTTTTTGTTATTGCCTCACCATTCACCGTGTAGAAACTTTCATTTTGTTGCTTACATGTTTTATGAAAATGTTTGTTATTAATTCTAATGTACAAAATGTTGGTTTCTACATGGTGTTGCACAGCTTTATGCACCTGCGCATCAACTTGCGCCACTCGTCAATAGTGCACTCGATATCAAGGCCCTTTGCTGATTACAAATTATGTCAGTGTAACGTGACTGTTAGAGGATGGACTCACTTCATACACTGTACTGGAATTGTTTTCAGCAGTAAATATACAAAGTTCGCCACTTGTGCTCGTCGCCTACATTTAACGAAGCGAAAGTTGAAATTAGAAAATAGGAAATAGAGAACAAGACTCACTACGGACGATGCATCAAACTTACTCCATCAATATGTGTGTTAGATGTTAGGTCATCAGTGTTTTTGAATGCGCGCAACGTGGTTTATTTTTATATATTTTGAAAAAAAGAGAAACCTCTTACATGTAAGATTGAAATTTGTCAAAGATTGATTTATTTATAAAACCTATCTGCATTGCAGAGAGATAGAGAGAGAGCATAGAAGTCTAAATAGTCTAAAGGTGGTATAGTTCCCGTTCGGATTATTTATTTACATAGATTAAAGTGAACGAGACTTCTTTATAATGAGAAGTTTGATATGTCGCCTTATCTGAGTCCTACTTCCTATTTTCGTATACTATTTCAATTTCTTCTAACTTACTCGCGCCCTTGGATAACAACTAATAACGGGATCGAATCATTAGTAGTTCAGTAGTGAACTTTATTATCGACTACGATAGGTCACCCATAAACCGAAAGGTGATCTACGATTAATAGGTCTCTCTTCACAGCTTCTTCCCATATATATTCTTAGCAATTTACGGAAACTCTATTGATTGTTTCGGCGGCGTAACAGAATTGTACGAACGGAGACAACTTTCGATTCTCATTTAAATTTTATTGTCAGTTTTGAAACGAAAAAAGATGAACATGCAGATGAAAAGTAACGAAGTAATAGAATTTATGGATTTCGAAGAAGTAGACTTGCTGTTATATGTCATTAACAGAGCTCATATACAAGTGAAATATGCCAACAGTAGAATCCGTGACATCTCAAACAATATTAGTTATTGTGAAGTTTCCAAAAGAATGATGCGTAAAAAGTACAATGGTTTCAAGTTAGAGGTAGAAGAAATGTCAAATGAAAGGAAAGAGGATAACCGCTGAAAATCATTACTATAATAACTCAGACTTTGACAGTATTATAGTAAATTTATTACTTCTCTTGAGTTTAGTGTGTTCAGAACGCCAAAAATCAAAAATAAACTAGGAGAAAGACTTAAAATAAGTGCAAATGTTGTTCAAAACGGGTTGATTTTCTGAATATAAGTTAAGTGGTAATTCAGTTGAATAGTTGAATTCTATTTTTTTCATTAAATCCAATACAATGCTGTGTAAGAGTGCGAATATGGTCATTCTTAACCGTTGCACATCGGAGTTTTCTTCAGCACAACAATAAAAACACTTTCAATCAAATAAAATTATCACATCGTTTATGAGAGGAAATATACATTTATATACACCAAATTTTACTCTAAAAAGAAGAGAAGTTGCATGTAAACTGCAAGAGGGAATCCAACAAAGAATGCAAGGAAGTTACATGAAGCTGTGTTCGGAAATTTCAACCATGTACTGACATCTTCTAGTGCTCCTACATGATTCTAGCTAACACTTGCTAAGGTCGATAATATACACACGTCCTCCAAGAGTTTACTTAAGATTTCTACTTAAGTTGATTACAAGTTCACATTAAGTACAGCGCCTACTTATGGTTTTAAAAATCTAGCTGCTATTTGGAATTTTGTTTATTCGCAGAGTTTCCTTATCAAGATTATAGTTCTTCAAAGATATACTTTGAAGTTTGACAGTGTGAAGAACTTTCAAAGTTTCCAGACAATATCTATAGACGGTACTTGCTATGTATATCTTGTCAAATGCTTTAGTCACAGTGAAAACATAAAGAACCTAAATTTAAATATCAGATGGTTTCAAGGACATATCCCCAGTCCATGAGCTTCCCCCATCAAGCGTGACCGAGTCGAACTAAATTCATATATGATAAATTAACATTAGTGTTACAATTGTCGCCGCGGCAATTCACAGAGAAGTACATAATATTAACTCACCTTTACACTTTCAACGCAAACAAAGTTATTAAATCCCATGCCTTCATTACCATAAGGATTCCATAAAACGGTATCTTCCCAACCTGCGCTATTCACTACGGAGAGAATCTTTCCAGTTCCAGCATCTTTGAGGGCGGGGTCGTTTACTCCCTTGTACACGCGGTCGTACTCCTCCGTAATAGTGATCGCAGACCTTTCTTCTGTTTGCATCACTCCTCCGTCAATCATCTTATTTAAAAACTCTTTACCCTCGAATGAGCCTGTAATTTCAAGGTTCTCGAGAGAAGAAACAGTGAAGTAAGAATGAAGAGCCGCTTGGAAATCAAACGATTCTTCTCCTTTGTTTTCGACAAACATCTTCGTGGACAATTGATCAGCTTCGAGGTCAACAGTAAAGGTACACAGGAACTCCTTGTCCCACATTTCCTTGGTGTAATCTGATGGCGCCATCTCGAGAATGGCCTTAGTATCGCTCATTTCTTTTACAGTCCACATGACATTACGCGCAAACCCATGCTGTTGAATATCACCAGGGCCAAACTGAGGCCAGCAGTGAGAAAGACCGCCACTAATTGGTTTGCTTCCGTCCGTCTTCGCGTCGGGACGCACTGAGAAAAAGACGTAAATGATTATTCACACATTTATATTTGACATAGACATTTTCAAATTACAAGAAAGATCCTGACATACCAGCAATATATTCAACTCCATCAGCTACGTAGGAAGTCACGACTCCACCGTAAAGGTACACATCACTAGAGGCACCCGTATCTGGATGAACAAGTTTTACATATTCCAATCCATGTTCGTTCGTCAATAATCCAGCTGCTACAGCAGCAGAATCATCCGAAGGTTCTACGTCCACCATGCCTCGTTCCTAACCAAATCAGAAACATCCAAAAAGCATGAATAAAACACCAAACACAATTGGAATATTGACCAAACACAAACACAAACACAAACACACATACAAACAAAGGTATATTTCGCTACAAGCAAGTATTTACCTCAGCCCATTCCTGACGAGACATTTTCTTCTCTGCAGCACGAGAACCATAAAGAGAAGTACTACTACTACTACTAGTAGCTACACCCGTTACAAACGCCGCCGGACCTGCTGTAGAAAAAGCATTGGTTGCTATTGGAGCAAGGGAAAGAAGTATAGATGTGGCAGATGATAGTTTCATATTGAACAGGCTCTTTTTGGATCCAAACTAAAACAGGGAAAGAAGATTTGTGATGATATCTACGATATATACGTATGTTATTAGGTTTTGGATGTATTAATATATACATGTATACTCGTACGATTCTTCGTGGTACGTACGTGTACGAGATTCATTCACACACAGTGTCACATTCACACATCCAAACAAAGAGAGAAAAACGAAACACGAAAAACGTGTTTGGGATCGCAGTCGCAGGTCGCCGTCGTGGAATAAATCGCAAACGTGTCGATCTGCGTCAGTCGGCCCAATGCCTCTTGTGTAATACTTGAAATACCGGTATTGTACATGTACTTCGAATTACCAGTATGTGCCATGACATTTGGTACTACATTAGCCTCAGACGTTACTTTGACGTTATCTTCCACATCCTCTATGACACCATGATCATGATACCATGACCTAAAACCTAAAACAAAGCCTCCCTCCTACCTCCCTCCATAAAGAGCTCTAGCTGGAGAGAGCCCCACACCTACACCACCAACGTCCATCATTCCAAAACACCATCTAACAACACGCTATTAAACATGACAACTAATAACATTGCTGCTGCGATTAAAATTCTCCTTCCCATTCTCATCTGGTCATTATTCATCGCCCTGGCGATCGTTCACCTTCCTATGGCATCCGCCTCGTCGTCGTCGTCTTATGCGAACTTTCACAGCAACCCGAACACGTATGCCCTTTATGATATGACGACACCACTCTTTACTCCCGATGGAAGATTGATGCAGGTAGAATATGCTACATTGGCTGCCGCAAAAACCAAGATGGGGACTGCTCCGTTTGTTTTTTTGGAGGTGGAAGATGGAATTGTGGTCGTGGCGTCTATGTCCGTGTCAGGGGTGGACAGGAGTGGTCATGACCAAGATAGGAGTGAGGATGGTGGTAAAGATGCGTTATTGGTATCGCCAACTTCTTCTTTTTTGAAACGGGAACGAATTCGATTGCAGAGAAGAATAGTATCTATGGATGTTTCTTCCATTGCGTGTAACTTGAAACCACGTGTTATTCCAATGGGATCATCATCGTCGTCGTCGTCTTCCATATTGCTGTGCATGAATGGTGTTTTACCCGATGCTGTTGCACTTTTGAATAGGATAAAACGTTATAGGGTGGATCATCCTTATGAGGATATGGATGTGTCTCGTGTGGCATGTGTGATTGGAGATGCGTGTCAGTCTCATTCTTTTGGTGGTGGGCTACGGCCTTATGGTTGTGCGTTTTATGTATGCGGTGTCGATGATAATGGACGTGCAAGTATAGCATGTGCCGAACCATCTGGGTCCATACGAGAACAAAACTTAGTTGGAAATGGTGGTGACGACGTTGAAAATCGTTTTCTGTTAATGGGTGGTGAAGCTTCAATGCGAGGACGTATTTTTAGGGAGTTGAACAAAGCACTGGAAAATATTTTAAATAACGGTAGCGAAGTGTTATCGCTAAACGATGGGATGGAAGCCTTGGTTGGATCTTTGCTTAAAATATTTTTGGAATCATCATCTAGAATGGAAGATTTTCAACCGGATATTGCTATTTTAACTAAAGATGGTGCACAGGTTATAGATAATGACATATTACAACTTTTGACCAATAGAATAATCCACAGTGCGAATGAAAATCCTTGAAGTGGTATGTCTTAATCAAAATCGTCATTGTAATGATCGTCGTATTCGAAAAATTCATCATCGCTGTATTGATGATTGTCAATATAATACTTTTGCTCTCTTCGAATTTTTGCTTTCTGATTTCGATTTGTCTTAAATTCGCAAATGTTGGCTAATATTTCATCTTTTGCTTTTGCCTCTTCTTCCCATTTTACGTGATCGTAAATTGGCTTCGAATTCGTCAATCGATGTAGAATCTGTTGGTTTTGTTTTGTTATCCTTTGTAGCTCCCGCTTCCTTCGGTCTCGATTTAGGGAACGCCCATATTGAGTGCTGTTATTTTCATTGTCAATTGAGCCTTTATTCTGAAGAGACTTTGATAAGAAATGCGTAAAGAATTGCAAATGAAAAGGAACTTTCAACTCACTCTCATTATGTGAGACATCTTTTGAAGTAGCAATTTATTCTCCGCTTCAATTTGTTTGAACCGCTCTTCCATTAAAGCATTCTTTTTAGCTTTGGACTTTAAATGAGATGCCATTCGAGGCTCTTTGTTGTCAATAGATGACTTCATATCTATAAGCTAAGTGACGATGATTGGAAACTCTGATCAGGACATCAATCATCAACAATAAGAATTGGTTGAGTGTAAATTAAGAACTTTGAGTACCTTTTGTTTGTGACGTTCCTGACATTTTTGAACATGACGCTCATAACAAGCTTTATTTTGTACGGGCATTGCCTTTCTACCGCGATCCATGTTTACATGTTATATGACTATAAGTTGGAAAGAAAAATATCGTGATTTTGTGAGTGTCAAGACTTAATAATGTCCGGAAAATTAAAAATATTATGGGATTTTCTCTCGCCATACTAAATTCTTATACTCAAACTAGTTTGCATACGGATTCATCAGCATTCATAAGCTTTTTTTATTATGACAAAAATATGCGAAAAGATAGAATAATTGCACTACAAAAAGTTAATGAATGAAATTGATTCGCTTGTGGTTGGTCATTTTAGCGAAGTAAACAAAGGATTCAAGCAATTTATTTGTTTCCCTAGCGAAGGTGGCTGCAGAATCACAAGAAGCAGGAAATATAACTCCTGCGAGCTCTACGGATCACAAAAAGAAAGGAGCTTATGCCTTGTTCAAGAAGAGAATTAAAGTGGCGCTAGATTGTATGGCAATCAGGACTCAGACTAAACTAATGATACGTCGGATACAATTGATAAGAAGAAAAAAAGAAGCTGTCACTCAAGCAGCGTGCGCAGGAAATACAAGAGGATATTATTCCGAATATGGGAATTCCTGGTTCAATAACAGGGAAAACGATGACGCGTATTATATGTTTCGATCAATTTACAGCTGCTCCTACTCCTCTTCGGAATTAGTAACCGATGAAGAGGATGAGTTGTAACTACAAAGTAATTTATACCTGGTACGATGTACAATGTACAGGTACAATAGTAGAAGTTAATAAAATAAAAGTATACAGTTTAAAAAAAAGTAATTATTTTATGGTGTGAATTCGCAATGAGGGGTAAATTTGCAAAAATGAAGAAATACTATAATATGATTGGCTGAAATTAGGGGTACGGGTTCTGATATTTATTGGTGTTACATTTATTGCCCTTAGGGGTACGCCTAGTGATATTAAACCCATCCGTTGTAATTGTAATATGTCTGTGACAAAATTGTGACAAAAAGTGAGTAGATTTCTACGAAGCATACAGAAGTACCGATAAGTGAAATAAGGTCCTAAAGGGTTAATGTACACACTCACAATATATATATGTATATTTGTATCTATTTACCGGTATCTATATACATATATGTCCGTCGACAATAAAACAACGTATTTTCTGCTACAACCAGCGCCTTTCAAGAACGAATGATGCTTGACATTTTATTTCTGAAAAAATACAATAAGCAATAAAGCGATGTCGCAAATATCTATATAACGGAACGAATTCACGTCATCAATATCTAATTATTGCAAACTAATGCCCTCAACGCATTATCATCTTCAGTTGCGACGATGAACCCTTAATAAACAGTCCACCACACACTTAAATGACACACAAAAGATTTTTTCATAATAATACATTGCGCACCGTCCACCTTCCAACACGAAAAAGCTTTCTCTTTGAGGGCAATGGCTGGATCCGAGAAAACTCATCATCCACACATTCTTACACGAAGCTAACAATAACATCATCTATTAATCCTCATCATGACGATTTATTACGAAAGCAGCGATCACATACGTGTGATGATCGCTATGAAGGGAACAATTTGGAGAGAAGTGTTACCATTTTGCATTTGGTCAGCTGTGGCATATCTTGTAGTGGCTCGAATACTGCCAGATTATGCCGATATTGACATACGAATTGAGAGTGGGAGCAGCAGTGATACCTTAACGTTACTTGTGTCTTTCTTGGTGGTGATGAGATTCGATGCGGAGTTTGGTACATTTTGTGCGGCTGCGACGGAATTTTATCATATTTTGGGGGATTGTCACTTAGTGGCGTCCTATGCGCATAACTTTACGGCAGCGGATACTTCGCCTAAGGCCAACGAATGGAGACGTATGATGCGTAAGGCGTTGATTGAGTTTGCGATTGCTGCGTGTGACAGTGTGCAGGATGACGATATGATGTGTCGTATATTTGAAGGTCAGCCTCTGCCGGATGATCCTGATCCGTTGGCGTTGGCCGAAGACGTGCATGATTGTATCATATTGCATAAAAACTATATTCTTGGTGAGCATCAACTCACGATTCATCATGAAATGCTGCTGCATCACTTTACTACGAAAATGCTGGATGAATATGTGGAAGTTGGCAAGTTTAAGGAAACTCCGACGCCTTATCCGCTCGTACAGGTTTGTCGCACGATTTTATATTGCTACCTCTTGGCTCTTCCTTTATTTTTGAGTGAAGAATTTAGCTTTGCAAATATATTCAGTATGTTTTTCGCATGTTATGGACTGTTTGGTCTCGAGCTTGTTTCGGATGAGATCGGTGACCCCTTCGGTGAAGACGACAATGATATTAATATTCAAAAGTTGAAAAACCATACTGTTTGGCACATCGACCACTTATTATCAGGTGATAGTGCAAAATATTTGAGAGAACTTGAACGAGCTCATTCGTATCGCCCGGGCTTGTATGAAAAAAATCCACTCGCCTTGACACAAAAATCAGTAAGACCACCTCGATTGGTCAAAGATATTGAAACCCTCGAAATTGCAAAGAATGATGCTGAACGCTTCTGTTTTTTGGGCAAGGAAGAAATGGCGATGCGTAATTTTGAAGCCTCTCTCGATTACTATAAGCGAGCGTTGAAAGAGGGACCACAGCCAACAGTGGCTTGCACTATCCTCGAGCTAATGGGCGATGCGTACTCAGCCTTAGAATTACACGAAAAGGCGCTTGAGCGGTATCAGGAAGGACTACGAATGAAGAGAAAGACCAAAATGATGGTTTTGCTTATCAAGATTGCAAACTCATTTTTCGCACAGGGTGAATATGAAAAGTCCCTGTCCATTTACTGTCAAGCATTGCCGCTTAAATCAGTCGAAGAAGGGTGGGATTCGGACGAAGTGGCTCAAATTTACATGCGCATTGGGCTTATTCAGTTCGAGTCTGGAAATTCTGACCTAGCACTCGATCACTTATGGCATGCCCTTCGTGCCAAACGTAAGAGATCCTTAGCTAAAGATGATCAGAATTATTGGGCCGCACTACAAGAACGAATGTCTACGACTAATGAACAGCAGATGGCAACGGTCCTTTTTATAATGGGCGTAATTCACGAAGAGCGCTGCGAGTTCGAGTGGGCTCTTACGTACTTCATAGAATGTCTCGCAGCACAACAACGGCATCCACCTCAAGGGTTCACAATTAATCCGGATTCTGTTCATACGTATATGCATATCGGATCCGTTCACTACAAATGTAATCGAAGAGACCAAGCCCAGGAAAATTACCAACGTGCATTATGTACAAAGAAGCATATTGAATCAGGAGCAGACGATGATTCGAGTGACGTAGTGTATGCTACAATTGAAAATAAATGGAACGAAGAGGCAATGAGAATATGGATGTGTAAGAGGTATATTTATCCAGGTTCTGAGACCGTTTATGACTATTATGAAGTTAACACAAGCACAGAGAGTGAACAGTCCAACAAGAAGCGACCTCAGCTGTTAGGAACTGCTCCAACTAAGAAGCTACCTCAGGCGTTGGGAACGGCACCTACTGTAAGTGAATCCCATGAGAGTTGGTCTGTAATGGAATAGAGGTGATTTCTTTCCTATTTTTGCACAAATATAAGAAGGGGATTCATATGATCATAATATTGTAATAGGGGCGTAGATGTTAAGACACAAATAAATTATGAAAAGAAAAAGAATAACTTTTTTACTCACAAGAAAAAGGAAACATAAAGAGTGAATTCATTCCAATGCAATTCCACGATGACCATCTACTACTTCATCATTCTAAAAAATAATATATTTGCAAATGTTTTTGATAGATTTATTTGGGAATAACATTCTAATAATAGATTCTCTCTCCTTTTCTCTCTCCCTGCATACAATGAGAGAAAGCGCGAAAAGGAATGTTGGATGGCATACAGACATACGTACACTCATTTACCCGTATCAATTCAATCCCGCGAGATGTCACGATCACACATCACATCACGTATCTCACATTGAACAAAAAATCCTCACACATTTTCTGTTTCATTTTCACATAAATAATATACAACAATATAATACACAGAACAAACCATGAACAAACTCCTACGATATCCCAAACTCTTCACACCACTGAAATTGCATCAACATCATCCTTCAAAACCAAAACATACAAACCAAATCAAACAGCATGCCATCCAACTTAAAAATCGTATCATATGTGGATCCATGCACACCGGTCTCGAAGGATATTCGATGCCACATCCCATCCTCGAACGATTTGTTTCTAACTTCTTAACCAACAATGATAATGAGGAACATAAATTAGAAGCAATGGCAGAATTTTATGCAGCACGGGCACGTGGTGGGGTAGGTTTGATGATTACGGGTGGATTTTCACCGAATAATGCTGGTACGTTGTATCCGTTTTCGTCCAAGTTGGATTCGAGTGTGGAGATGGAATTTCATAAGGTTGTGACGAGGCGGGTCAAGGAATGTTCGGTGGGGAAAGATTATGAGTATCCGATGGATGCGAGTGCCGGGTGTTATCGTAGGTTACCGATGCAGGATTTTGTGAGTGATGATTATGATGAGAATGAGAATGAGGAGGAGGAGGATGATTATAAGGTGAAAATGTGTCTTCAAATTCTTCATGCAGGAAGGTATGCCGCTCATCCGTATGGAGTATCGAGTACCGAAAGTAAATCTCCCTTTAGTCCGTTTACTCCTAGAAAGTTATCCGATGATGAGGTGCAACGTACGATACAGGATTTTATTCAATGTGCCATGTATGCCCAGGAGGCTGGATACGATGGAGTGGAAGTTATGGGGAGTGAAGGGTATTTTATCAATCAGTTTTTATCACCTCGAACGGCCAATCCGGATCATAGTTTAGATAATCGATTGTCGTTGCCGTTGAATATCGTTCGTGGTATTCGTGAAGCATGTGGTGAAGATTTTATTATCATTTATAGAATTAGTTTGACGGATTTGATCGAAGAGGGTCAGATGCCATGGAATGAGATTGTAGAGTTGGCTCATAGGATGGATGAGGAAGGTAATGTGTCCATATTCAATGCTGGTATTGGATGGCATGAAAGTCGAGTTCCGACTATTGCCACGTCGGTTCCCCGTGGAGCGTGGAGTTGGACGGTAGATCAATTAAAGGTGAGTTTGTTTTATGAAAGATATTGTAACATATTTTTATTTTGTAATGATTTATATTACTATTTTTGAATGTATTTTGGAAAAGAAATCACTTCCAGAGCTTCAAACTCCTATTAGTGTCGTAAATCGCATCAATGCTCCGCATACGGCAGAGAATATACTCTCTAATACATCCGCAGATTTAATTACAATGGCTCGTCCATTTCTAGCGGATGAGTTGTTCCCCATTAAAGCGTATCATGGACACGCTGAATACATCAATACGTGCATTGGATGTAACCAGGCTTGTCTAGATCATGCGTTTGTTGGTAAAACGGCATCGTGTTTAGTCAATCCTCATGCATGTCGTGAGACGCGTTTTAATTTCAAGAATGTCGACGATTCTAGTAACGCCTTCTCATCCAGTTATAAGAAAAAGAAGATTGCAGTCATTGGTGCTGGACCCGCAGGTTTGTCATTTGCTGTTACAGCGTCAAAGTTAGGACATGATGTAGCTTTATTCGACAAGTCGGATAAAATCGGAGGACAGTTTAATATAGCAAAACTTATTCCAGGTAAAGAAGAGTTTTATGAAACGCTCAGATATTTCAAGAAGCATCTCGAACTTCTTAACATACACACACAGCTGAACTATGATGTGAATAATGACAATATGGAAGAAATAGTTTCTTCTTATGACCGAGTTGTTCTTGCTACTGGTGTTACTCCTCGTATTCCAGCTATTCCAGGTATAGATCATGACAAAGTCGTTTCATACTATGATATTTTAACTGGCACTTTTGAAGATTCTGGACGGACGTTGGGTAAGGAAGTTGCCATACTCGGTGCCGGTGGCATCGGATTTGATGTCGCCGAGTACGTGCTCAAGTACAAGCACATGCACAACACCGAGAATGACACTTCTTCGCTGTCGCCGGCGGAGTCGGTAGATTCGGACGAGTTCTATCAAGAGTGGGGCGTTGACGTGGAGCGGCACGGTGAGATAAATCTTGCAGCGACAACAACACAAGGTGAAGAAAAAAAAGATGATGTAGATATATATCTATTACAAAGAAAGTCGGGTAAATTAGGAGCTACGTTGGGAAAGACGACAGGTTGGATTCATCGCTCTACCCTGAAAAGACATGGAGTAAATATGATGCATTCTTGCAAATATGAGATGATCGACGAAAATGGAAATTTGCATCTTTCCATACCGGACGGTGATTGTAAAAATAAGAGTTCAAAAATCAAAAGAACTACTCTTGAAGTTGATAATATAATATTATGCACTGGCCAAGAACCAAATCGCTTGCTTCTTGACTCGTTAATTGAAAAATACATTCAAAAAGGTAATAATGATGAAAAGAATGTCTATATGATCGGAGGGGCTTTCAAAGCTGGAGAACTTGATGCAAAACGTGCAATGGATATGGGTATGCGCCTAGCTTATCGCATCCATGAAGATCAAGTCGATGAAAATTCACTAGAAGACGAACCAAAGTTCGAAGAAAAATTTATAAAAATGCTGAAGTAAATTTCGATAAGCATATAATAAATAGTTCGCTTACACGATTATAGTTTAATGACGATTGCAGTCATTGTTGAGGCTATTTACAGAAATATGTGCGAAAAGAAATTTACATGTTAGTAATATTCTCCACTTTTCACCATTTCTGACGCATATTTTGTTTCAAAACATGTCTTCTTTCCAAAAACTTTTCTGTTTACATCCTTAACACCATTTGAGTGCCACCCATAGTCCTGAGCTGAAGTAATTGGGTAAACAAGCTGTTCTTCGATATTTTTGTCCAGTTTTGAATGTCGCCTGTGAAAGTCAGAGTACTCTTGGTGTGAAGAAAATTTGCCCTTATTCTCTGTACAGATCTTATCTTTGAATGATTCTATTTCTTCTCGGATCTTTTGATGTGCCTTAAGTACTTCTTTCTATTCACATACAGATCCTTAGCATATTGTGACTCATTAAAACTTTATCTTACACTAAAAAAGTAAATAACCTACCAAAGTAATGAGTCCATTATCCTTCAATTGAATAATTTCTCTCAATCTTCCTTCTTCGCTCAAATAGTCTGGAGGTGGTCCCTGATAAAGGTTTGAAAGAAAATCCCCTAATTCTGATTCTTTTATATACCCATAATTTTCTTTATCTATTTTTTGAAATGCTAGCTCTAAGTCACACTCTTCGAAAACATGAAACAACGTTTTTCCGCTCTCTTTCGCAGCTGCGGAAAAACAAGATTGTGGGCCTAGCGCTGTTAGTCCAAAGAATGTCATTGAACTTGCTTTCTTATTTTTAGGTTTATAAATAATCCAAGTCGTGCCTGTGAGCAAGATTAACGGAAAGATAAGGACGTTTTCCAGTGGACTTCGTTGTTTCAACGATAATCTTCTTCCTTCTCTGTTAGTAAGCATGATTTTTCGAAGATAAATTTAATATTGTCAGACCTGTGTAAACCTTGCATAGTCTACCTACTTGATTACTTCCAGAAAAATCTTTTTCTGAATTGAAACATTTTGTTTTATCCTCTGGTTTAGTAAGGGCCATACTCGAAGAGAAGGTTTGCAGTGCGAAAAATATATGTTACTTTGAAGTATGTTTTTAACCCTTTAGTGCTGCAGTACGGGTTTTTAGAAATGTTGTAACTTTACTACTAGAAACTTAATTTCACCCATTCCAAGTACCCACAACTCCTCATCATAGCGCTTTTGATACATCTGTAAATTTGTAATGAATATGCTAGAACATGTATATAATTGAGTGCAAGATGAGATATTCTGGAGTAACCGGTATATAACTCTACGTAAATTCACACGAGAAAATTAGGTCTAATAGGGAATGATTTTTGGAAAAATAAACTATCATCAAAGACCGGGGTCAACTCGTTACATGAAAATTTCTACTTTGTATGTGTTGGGAAAGTGTCAAATAAGTAATAGCCTGTTTCTATCGTGAGATACAGAGCCTTGAAAACACCATATTTTGACAAAATTGTGCAATCGTTGCGCAGTATCGCGCAGAACAATTTTAGGATTTCTTTCCAAGACGCTCAAAAAACACCATTCCAAGTGCATAATCCCTTCAGATTCAGTGTGAGTGATTCATTTGTATACTTATATTTTATAATATAAACGAATAGGTAAGAAATAGCGTAACAGTCAACCATCGAAATCACTTGTGATCCGTCAACCCATACACCAAATCAGTACCATCAGTATCGATATATCCGTCATCCATAACCCCGGCTTTCCCGCTAAAATCATCTCCCATATCATCAAGAAGCCTCTGATCAGCAGGGATTATTCCAAACTCTCCACTATCTTGTGTCTCATAGCTGTCGGCATCATCATCTAGATCTGGACTATTCCTCAATTACAGGCATATTATCCTTATTTTACTCCAACCGCTTAGATCACGTTACCAGGTGGTAGATGAGTGTAATACGATTGTGTGGTATATATATAATTTTTAAAAATTGGTTAGGTTTATGGTATGATATGGTGTATTGTTGTTTAGGTGTTGTGTCATTATTTGTTGTTGTTATCGCTGTAAAAAAAATGATTTTACGGCAGGGTTCGGGGTTCAATGTTAAATGTGGGTTGAGGCACCCCTCCGTTAGGGGTGGCAGAAAGTTCGGAAAAACATGTGACGGGTATCGGGTCCCCCGACTCCGGGGTTGAAAGTTGAAAGTTGACAAGTTGAAAGTTGACACGTGCATAGTTCTACGATCTACGATTCTTTTAACTTCCTCTCTACGTTAGTTTCGCGTATGATTTGGAGTTCAATCCCGCTGCCACTAGATCTACCCACTACCAATATATTTTCATTTCACGATATTGACGGCTTTTACTTCGGATTGCCCTACAACAGCTTCGGAATTTATGAGAAAGAATTAATTATTACTAATAGAGTTGGCATTTAAAATGCCAACTCGAATTCAGTGTATCCGAAAGTTTATCCAGAGATGAATAAAATGCTATCTTCCCTTTCATTTTATCGATGTTATCATGGTGAATCGACCGCTGTATTGAGACATTACTCCGGCTAGAGACATCCAGAATGACGCCACCACCTATCTCCACGAGTAGTGTATATGCTGTCGCAGTTATACCGGCATACTTTTCTCTGCGAACTCATACAATCCCAACCATACTCCAATACGTCGCATGTGCAAATATCCAGTACAAACAAATTGTCTACGAGCGTAGTTGTATATCGCCAAGTAGTTGATATCACCCAAAGCTTCGTCCAGTATACTGCCAACTACAGAGTATTAGACGCACACTTTTTACTCATGGATCACGAATAAGTGATGCGCTCAGGAAAAATAGCAATCCTATGGAATCGAATAAAAATAACGTAAGATTTATAGCATGTAAAGATAGTCTTGATGATGACGACACAAATGAATAGATCACAGAACTTTTTTTATTCTTTATTGAGCCATCACACTTTCACTGATTGAAACCCGTCTACACGTATTTATTTTTATTTCTTTCATGTTAAACAAAGGAATAACAAGAGAATGGTGAGGAGGAATGTATGCACAAAACAAACTTTGATGAATATGTATAAT
>Ga0209092_10002733_pt1 | contig 15923 bp, 9 predicted proteins | sample FraStrMetagenome_FD_187446 | JGI IMG/M metagenome (GOLD analysis project Ga0209092, IMG submission 187446) | Marine eukaryotic phytoplankton communities from Arctic Ocean - Fram Strait ARC3M Metagenome (SPAdes) (version 2) | ecosystem: Environmental > Aquatic > Marine > Oceanic | place: Fram...
ATAGTACGGTATATGCCGTACAAAACATATGATATTTGATAATTTTTACTATTCGTAGGTATTCTTAAATTTACCTTACCTGCGTTCGTTTGTTTGTAGCACTTACTATAGCGTATAGAGTATATTGGAACGGAATAAAGATTATTTAATTCGAAATGACTAACCAAAAAATAACCTCCCTTTACTTTTAACTTTTACTAATTATAATTACCGAACGGATTGTTGGAATCGTTTCGGAGTGTAATACCGTTTGCACGGCTTTTCACATTCTTGGTCTTGGATGAAAACACTTTAACACAAAAATGTTTAATTAAAGAAACGGAAAATAAGTACTGCGTTCAGTCGTAGACAAAAGGTATATTTTGATTATTATATCCTAATCAGCAGTTCGAATCCAGAAAACGACACTTGTCACAACTTGTGCAACAATAAATTGAGAATCATGAAAACATCTGCAGCAGCGCTGCTGGTTCTAGCCACACCTTCTCTGTTACATTTCTCCTCAGCATTCAGTCTAAGTTCCATCTTTAATTATAATACTGAAGAAGATGAAGTGAAGGCAAATCCAACTCCTATAGAAAAATTTGGTGAGGAGGGGTACAAGCAACGTCTTGCGGGCGCTTTGGGAGAGGATATTGCTGGGATTACAGCGGACGATTCTGACGAAGTTAAGAAAGTAGAATACGGCGTCGATATATCGTATCCAATTCACAGATACAAAGCTTCGGAAAATTACGAATGGTTTCCTTTCAATCAAAACCCAGATCTTCCAGTTCCTAAAATTATGCAAGGACAACCTGTTCAAATTATGGGGACGAAGCAAGAAGAGTATATGAATCATATGAAAGGTTGTTGGGAGAAATACGACAAGCCATCTTGTTCTCAAACAGAAAAAGATAGGGTTGATATGAACTTGAGACAGCCGCAATCTATGCAAAATTACACAGATATTGGTGTGAAGAAAATAAAGGCCCCGAAAGATCTCATGGATACATTAACTTCGTTTTTTGAAGAAAACAAACATTTAGCTCAAGGCGAGACTTGGCCTCATGGGAATACATACACAAATCATTGGGCATCTCCGACATACATGCTCAATACTGAGCATGCACATATTCCTGGTGGCGGGGCTAATTTTAAATCTAGCATCTATGAAGCTGTCCAACCTATTTTAGAGGAATGGTCAGGAGAGTTATTGACACCTGTATCACTTTATGGAATTAGAATTTACAAAGAAGATTCTATTTTGGCTCCTCACGTAGATCGGTTACCGTTGGTGACATCTGCTATTATCAACGTTGCTCAGGATGTTGACGAAGATTGGCCCATTGAAATTTATGCACATGATGGTAAAGCTTACAATGTCACAATGGAACCCGGTGATATGGTTCTATATGAGAGTCACTCCGTTATTCATGGTATGTAGTAGAACACGTTCTATCGAATTTGCTGTTTTGATTTTTGCACTAATGCTTGGAACAAACTATGCCACGTAACATTGTCAAGGTCGCCCTTACCCTTTGAAGGGCCGTTTCTATGCAAATGTTTTTATTCATTTCGAGCCTGCTGGTCATACTCTTCGTCATGAAGAAAGCATGCTTAGTCCTGATGAGCAAGCGAGATATGCCAAAGCAAGAGAAATGAAAAAAACTACCAAAAAGAACGAAGATGATCTCCCTCATTATATCACTAGAGGCACCCCAGAGGAGAAACGCTGGAGACAACAAAATTCTAATAAGAAAGAGGTAGGCAATAATATCTTCAAAATTCATTTTTCATTACAACTTTAAGTTGAACATTTTTATTCTCCTTTTTTTCTTCCAGGATACCTCATTCACTGGTAGCAACTCTATTCACACTGCAGCTGCTACTGGCCAATTAGATTTCATTCGAAAAATCGCAGAAGATGACAAAGAAATCTTGCATAAAAAAGATAAAAATGGTTGGATGCCTATTCATGAAGCTGCACGTGGTGGTCATGTTCATGTCGCCAACTTTCTCTTGAAACAAGGATCAGATATCAATGCACGCACAAATGGTGATACGGGTGGTTCGGTGCTTTGGTGGGCGAAAAAGAACCACGATGACAATCACGAAATTGTAATCTTTTTGGAAAAAGAAGGGGCGAAATATATTGAACCTGAATTATAAGAAGGATAATCTCTCATCTTGAACGAGGTTCTATTAGAATCAAATTAAAATTCACATACAACTAATCACAGGATTTAATCCTTCCTCTATTTTACTCAAATTAATCTTAGATTATAAAACATTCTTTGATGAAACTATTTACACCAGAAAATCCTCAAGATCAGCGTCATCTGCATCTTCTCCCTGTTCCATTTGCACAAAGGAGAGGAAATGCTGCGGTCGATGACATTCGGCGTAAAATCGTTCCTATAGAAGTAAAAAACGGCAAAAAATGAGAAGAGTGAGAAAAATTCAAACTGAGTTTCAATGAGAACCAAAGAGGGCATTTTACACTTACTGGAGTATCTAGTCTGATTGTGTAATCCATGCTGGTATTGTGTTTCACGCCTTGAAAGTTATAATTCCATCCAAGTCCGCCGTCCGGAACCATGAAAAAGCCTTGGAAGCGGTCACTAAGGAGCATCTGCACTTTCTCATAACAATTTGATGAATATCCTTGCGCGTTTGCAATACCACCGGCTATGTTGCGATTCTTTTTCCCCCAATCTGAACCTGCTTTCGTTACTCTATACGCAGTGAGCGAGCACGAGCCTTGTGTGAAGGACGATGTGATGATAATTTCGTTCTGACCCGTCCAAACATCTTTGTTATCCTCAATAATACCTGCATGCATTACTGTATCTGGAGCAGGTAACACTTGGACATTGTTCTGAATAAGTTCATTTGGTTGAGTGTGAATCCATCCTAGTGGTTCCATATCAGAGAGAAGTTCGTGCTCTGGGAGCTTCTTTGGAAGGGTAACACTTTGGTGATTTCCTACTTGAGGTACCAATACAATGCACCGAACCTCCCGAACTTGGTCATTATCGGGAGGAGTAACTCCGTATAAATAACCAGCTATCTGAGTTCTCAAATCAGCGATAGTGGTAAATTTGCTCAAGATATTTTTCGGTAGAACATATGTTAATCCATCTTCCGTTATATCCTCTGAAGAAACATAAATGTGCTTCGTACGAAGATGCAAATTTGTTGCACTGATAGCTCGTACACGCCAATCGGTTTTACTATGGAAAGTTGCTGCTTCATACTGTGTGGTAGTTGTAACAACGATTTGTTCACCATGTACGTTGGTTGTCTTAGTTGTTGTTGCAGTCATTTGCGATTGTTCTCTAGCTTGTGCCTCAATTTCTGCTACTTGCTGACGTTGAAGAGACGGAGGTGAAATTTCCATACCAAGAATGATATCTCTGATCTCACTTTGTGTCAAACTAGAAACATTCACATTATTTTTCTTTCCATAATCTGAGAGAATGAGGTCTTTTAGTGATATTTCTACCTTAATCCATTGTTCATCTGTAAGAGATGGCCAGACATGATGTGGTTCGGTGATGACACTCTTGTCAGGACGCAAAATCATTTTCACTTTGTCTACATTCACATGAAGACCTCGAAGAATGAGAATCAATCGGGAAAAAGCCGTATACGAAGAAATCGTCTTAAGCCAATCATCAAAGATATTGAAGAGGACCATTTGCGGCTCCGTGGCCCTCAGAATCAAATCTCCAAATTTCTCTACTTTCAGAGCAGACTGAAACGGTAGTTGAAGTTCTGATCCCTTCAATACAATATTTGGGAAGTCAAGGCAGTGAACTTCCAGCGGATCAAGCATACCTTTTCTCGTTACGATTATTTGCTTTGGTTGTTCTTCAATGGGTAACGATCGAATCAAAGCGGCTACTTCCTCAGCAGTCTTCCATTTAGCTAGCTGAGAGAGTCGTTTTTGTCCTGCCCAAACGCTTGTATGAATAATCTTCAAAAATAATTGCCCAGTTCTGGGATTAAAAATGAAAATTGCCCCATTGATAGGTTTTGTTGTGAGGTTACCCTCAAATGTTTTATGAATTGTTACTCTGTAAACATTGGTATCGTCTACAAACCAGATGACTTGATTACTGAATAATTCTCCATAATTTTGAGAACTGAGATATGGCTCAGTAGGTTCACTGGAATAGAGCTGAAGACCCTTTCTGATTCGCTCCCTGAGGACATAAAGTGCTGGGTTAGCCTTAATAATCTTTGCCATCGCCTGTTGAAGCAAAGGTTTACCACCAGGAATATAGTTTCCAAATCCACTATATAAAGAATAAGCAAGATCTACAGCCAAAAGACACCCAGTGGGAGAGGGATAAATACTCATATTGTCTGTTGTATAATCAAGAAACTTAGCTCTCGCATATCTTTCGATATCATGCGAGTCAAAATCTCCCCATCGTAACTGGATATCAAGCCAATACTTATTTGTGGTGCTACCATCGTAATCATGCTTGGTGTCGTATAATAAGCTTGGTTTAGAGACCGGCCACTTGTAAGCTGCAAAAAGAACTAAATCTGCGCAACTACTATTCATCTTGTAAGATTTACGTGGGTGGATGGTCTCCTTTTGCACACTTTCAATTTCAAGCGCATCAAGTTCTTGATCAAAAACTTGTACAATATCCATAGTAATACTTTCATGAATCTTTTGCCATAAATGAGCACGGAAAATTTGAATGAGAGAGATCTTTAAGGTAGGGATCTTTCCATGCATAAAAATACCTGAGACAAATAGCACAATATAGATGAGTACAAATTATGCCAGTAACAATTAAAAAATTCAACAATCTTATTCTTACCTGTCAGGTCCAGCTACGAATTGATAAAAAGGAAGTTTTTTTTATCACAATATATTCGTGTAAGATAAAAAAGTGAAAAAGATAGCCAAAATGCTTTGCAAACTAAACTTACTTGAACTTGGAAACCCACATAGACATTTGCCCTATTGATAGTTGGTGACCACCATAAGGTAAAACGACGATTTGGAATCTGCGTCAAACCAGAACGTTGCGCATTTGTTAATTTTTTACTAGAGAGAGGATTAATAGTAAAAGAATATGTGAGTATAGTCGATAACAATCACAATAGTAGTGCACCTTTGAAATGACTCACAATTTCATACTTTCTTCAAAACCACTTGCTTTTTCCCAAAATAGACCTTCCCATGTTGGAAAATATGTTCCTTTGAATAAGGTGTGCTCCAATATACCTTCAACTCCTCCTAATGCTTGGATCATATCAGTCCTGTACGCGTTCAAGTTCCATAATTTTCCATCATGACGTTGATGAGTCCACCAAAATGGATTTACTCGAAGTACTTGGTATTGCTTAAAAATCGTTCTGACCCTCCAGCCTCTATCATATGCTAGAGTATGTCGATCCTTGCTGAACAACGTGTTAATTCTAGGAATACCACGGTCCCATGAATCTTCTAAATCCTCAAGTGTCAGACGTCTATTTTGCGCATTAGCTTCTTGCCTTTTTAGTGCATATTCAGCCCATACACGTTGCGAATCTACAAATTCACTTTCCCAAGGCTGCAAGTAACGGAATAAGTTAGGGATGAGTTGGTCAGCATCATGACTGAGTCCTGATCGAAAATGTGTTACTCCGGTATCTGTCTGTTTGCTGTAACGTAAATCACTTTGTGGAATCAAGACATGACCCATACTAAGCATACCCAATCCACCCAACTCCTTTGGGCAGTAAAACACCACAGGAGGGAAACGGCTGGGCATTTTACTATTCAATCCAATCTTAATTCGAGTCTGGATTTTATTCTCGTTTTTCACAAGCAGATCAAGCAATTCTTGTGTGTTCAATACGGCTTCACGATAATAAGTCATTAGACCAATCAAAGCAGTATTCCATTTATTCGCGATTTTTGTAAATGTTGTTGCTCCACTGCTCATTAAAATTTGACGGATTCGGTTATCAAACGCTTGAACGGCTTCCTTCTCAACCCTCAAGTGCGCTTGTGCAGTCATTTCTTTTGTTGTTTCATTTTGTAGATTCCATACCCCATCTTTATACGTTGTTGTTGTTGCATGTGCAGCCGCACCATTGACAACAGTATTTCGATGCACTTTGATGGGCTGAATCCTAACCTCGAAACCGTTCATATCAAACAATAAATTTGGGTTATCCATACTATACACACTAGCAAACGAGTTACTCCAATCAAGCGTCGTGATACTACGAGGAAGACGATTTTTGATATCCCAAAAAATAGCTCTGCCAAGATTCACATCACGTTTGAGCAATCTCATTCGACAATCTCTGGGCCAACATCTTTTATTTCCATACCCAACAGCGTTTTCATTGTTAGGATCAGGATGCTCAATTAAGTACCTTTGGATGAGATCTTTTCCCTCTTCAGCATCAAACTTAAAGAGCACATATATTTTATCCAAATATCTGGTGTATAATCGGATAGGATGACTAGTTTCAGTTTCTACATCAGCAAACGTGAGATACTCATTTGGACGCTGTGGGGGGCCAGCAATCTCACTTGCTCTCGTTAAACCAAGTGTCAATAAATCAAGAACTAGCCCATAGTATTGTACGATGAAGGAAGCAAACTGCAACCCACGAATGAGACCATATGCATTAGTATGCATCATATCTTTGTAGCTGATGGAGACATTATTTTTTGCTGTCATGTAATCTGCGATATTGTGATCGACAATGAGACGCAGGAGACGATTCAATAAAGTTAAATCAATCTTTTCGTAGATCTTCTCAAATTGAGATTGAAGTAGGACGACACTTTCATTATTTTCGTCAACATTCCAAATATCCTCAAGATTATTAATACCTTGACACCATTTATAAACCAAAAGAGGTGGGGGTTCTGAATCAGCAGGTTTTATCCAGTTAGGGAATAGATGGCGTTTATCGGCCTCGTACCAAAGATATTGATCAAGATATGCATCTGTGATTTTCTCAAGTGGTTCAATGTTGTATACCGGTGAAAGATGTGAATACATATCCATGAACTCAATAGTAACCTCTTTAAAAGTCCTCTGTGTGAGTAAGTGTCTTTTAATACGACTCAAAGCTTCATGTGGATTATCATATGCTTGCTCGATCAATCCTAGTTCCTCACGAGCAGAGGAGTTAAGCCGCACTTGAAGACCATAACCCTCTTTCAACCTTTCTAAGGCGAGGATCAGGAGTTTGGTATCATGCTTGTATGAAAGAGGCGGAAATGGAATGGGAGTGAATTTTCTTGATTCAAGCCAGTGGACTGTGGTAGTAAAAATTGCAACAGCTTCTTCTGCAGAAACGTATGGTCCATCCTTTAAGTAGTTATGTTGACGTTCTTGTTCCGCTTTCAACCAAAGACGCGTCAACCTACCAAGATTTTTCTAAAGTAAAGAGCAAAAGATGAGATTGTGTGACATATCTAACATGTATCCGAAAAATGGAAAAATGCTTACCTTGACTACAGTCTTATCCACGGTACCACCTCGCTTAATACGTTCTCGATTGTAATGGGCAATGTTCGTCCACCAATCAGCTTTCGCTTTCACATACCTCAAAATCATATTTTCAACTGGTTCAGGCATACCAGGAACTTTCCAGGGAATGTTTGCTTTCCAGCATCGAAAAGCTTCACTAAGATGACTCAGAATGACTCTGGATTTGTTCTGTTTAATACCCTCAGGCATCATATCCAGAATGTCGTGCATCACACTTGCACGTAACTCTAAATCAAAATGTGACTCAACTCTTTGCTTTGTGACATTCTTTGCAAATCCTTTTGAGTGTCGTCCTTCGAACTGCCGAGCTAACAAATTTCCCAACCATCGCTCCAATAATGGAACAATTCCTCGTAAGAAAAACAACCAAACTCTCCAGCTAGGCGCCCAGAATCCAACTCCAGGTCCTTTTCCAACAGGACCAGTATTAAACCTGTAATAAATTAAATGTTTCAAATCTTTACAGGTTCTGATTTGACGCATAAGGCGATATTTGTATCGATACATTCCCGTCAATTGTCCAACATGATTGAAGGTATACTGCAGACCATCTGCAAGTTGATAGGCATCAATATTTCCAAGACGATATTGGACATGGGCATCCACAACCAATTTGGTCAAACGTAATATCTCTCGAGTAAGATGAAAGGCATTTCCAAAACGACTCTTTTTACGTTCTTTCGTAGTCAGAGTTTTAGTTGGTTTTAGATTGAAGTTGTAATCCAAATGCAAATAATTTAATTGTTTGCGATTAATCAGTAAATGCAACATGTTGTGTCCTTGACGACATACTTGTAATCCAACTTCCACCCAATCCAATTCGGTTCGTTGGAAGAATTTTGTTGCTGCAAGAGATTTGAATAAGTATTTTTTGTTCTTTCGAGATGGTGGACGAGAATGTAGTTGATTCAATACCCAATTTTTCAACAGTTTTTGATAGGAGACACGTACTTTGACTGGATAATTGTGTTCGGCATTGTTGACACGTTCTCTATACCAATGAGCAATCAGAGGGATGTCAATGACACGACGAGTAGGTCCAGATCGTAAGTTGAAAGGACGAGGGGCATGATAAAGAGAAAGTCCAGGAAGAGTGGAACGAGTTGATAAAGGAAAATCTAAGAAAATAGGTTCAATGTGCTGCGCAAGAGTAGTTTCTTTAGATTCCGAGTAAGAGTCATGGTGATCACTTTCATCCAATTCATTTTCATAGGAATCATCATTATAATCGTCATGGGAGCTCTCGTAATGAACGTGATCCCATACTGTGGATTCACTGTAATCGTATTCCTCATTTGTATCCTCAGTATCCGCATGGGAAAGATCTCCAACAAGAGGAAGGAAATCATCTTCCCATTCATCTGGAACATGATCCATAGTGTTTTGATTCACCCTTAAAATGGGAGAAATAGAATCCGCAAATCTCCAACATTGGTTTTGTTCATTATCATCATCACCTTCTCCATCCATTTGGGAATCTCCAACCCAACACAGTTGAGGATAGCAATATGTCCCAACTTTGCATCCTCTCACTCTAGAATTGTAAACTTGAGGGTAAGCGATTCTATATTCGGATCGGATAGGATGTCGAATAATGATTTTTCGTACGTCATTGAATTCATTCCAATCTTCGTCAACATTATCATCTCCTATATCATCTCGAAACAATGGTTCAAATTTGGGACCTGAAGGAATGGCGACATTGAGGGCTTTTCCGGTAATAAAGGATTCAAGATTGAAAAGATGCCAATAATTCTTATCAAGGAGGGAATCATTTAAGATAGGACTAGCGAGACGATAAAGTTCCGCCAACATATCTGTAGGCAATCTCCATGATTTGTAGCTGGTTCCATTGACATAGATTTGTTTGCCATCAATGTCCGATGTGATATCCGAAAGCGGTTGAAAATCGTAAAACCAATCTTCTGAAACTACAGGCTGATGATTTTGTTGTTCTTGCAAATTTTCCAAGGTGGCATCTTCATCAAATTCCATACAAATCCCATCTGGTGGCTCCACATCTAAAATATGATCCGCATAATCTAGAGGGGGTTCTTCATCGTCAAAGGGTGGGAAACGAATTCGTTTGAAATGTTTACGATCTCGTTTTTCACGTCTCATCATAATCCAAGTAGCTCCCCATTGAGCTAGATAGACAGGTTCAATGACTTTCGGAACATGGTTGACGAAGGAAATGGCTCCGGTGATATGATAAAGCACAGGGACTTCACGCGTAGTCTCCCATGGCATGGGCATGTTTTCCAAGAGTTTGAAAATGGCATGTGGGACATATTTGAGTGCTCCTAAATAAACGCGTTTGTCGGAGTTGTAGCGTTTAGAAGTCATGTCTCCATGATCTGTCAAGATTTTCCGAATATGTTCGGGAGGCATGAGATCTTTTTGAGTGTAGACTGGGGGTTTATTGTCATTTTGAGAATTGAGTTGTTTTTTCAGACGGCGTTTTTCTGAATAACGAGTTTTTTGAAGCTTGGCCCATTTTTGTTCCTTGATAGTATTTGAGGAAGTTGGAGAAGGGGGTTTGGGGATGGTCAATCCTGGAGGAAGAGGAACAGCAGAAGAGACTGGAGCTGGTGGAGGAATCATGCCAGGTGGAGCCATCATGGTCATTCCGGGCGGGGCCATCATTGTCATACCAGGGGGTGCAGCCATACCAGGTGGCGGGCCTGGTGGGAGAGGAGGTGGTAGAGGAATATTGCTACTATTCATCGCGTAATTTGGAGGGAAAGCAGGGGCTGACATTCCTGGTGGCGCCATCATTCCTGGCGGAGCTCTCATACCAGGTGGAGGAGGTGGCGGAGGAGCTCCCATCATATTAGCGTAGTTACCACCTTCGTTTTCATTTGCGCCATCGTTGCGATACTGAGATGTCGGCGGCGGAGGACCTGACATTGCTTAGATGCTGTACTTCAACTCTATAACTTTATTGTGAAGATATTTCTTTCAATTGCACCAAATGTAGATTTGAGCGAGGTGCGATATGTGATCTTTCAATAAAAGGTACAGTGTGGTTCCATTCAAAGTGAGCTGTGTTGTGAAAGTATATGATTATTAATAATATCGCTTGATTATGAATGATTGTTGTCTACGCCAAATCCTACTAATATTCTACGAAATATGATTTTATCATTTCCAAGGAACTCATTGATTGTTGTGCGGTACGGCATCCAAAAAAGAAAAATAATTCAAAAATTAAATAAATATTCATATATTTCTTTTAACATAAATATCCATGACACTTTGTGGTCTTTGAAATATCATCTATATTTTTATTTCATTTTAATTCACAAAATTTATGTTGTGGATAGTTGTGTAACTTAAATCCATCAATCTGGCATCCTATTCATGAGTTCACGAATAGCTTCTAAATCATTTGGATCTTCATCATATTGATCAAAGCATGCTCGACAAATCACAAAACCACGACCTTTGCAACAATTACATTTCACTGATTGATTATAACTCATATAGTATCCCATGCCATCACAATTTGGACATGGCACACATCGCGTATCATTGCAATATTGACATGGTTCCTTAATTTCACTTTTAGAAGTTGTTTTCCCTGCTGTCACAAAGAACAATGCCATTGTCAATCCACCATCCTATTTGTTCTAGTCTTCTATCCACGAGCTGAAATTTCGTTATTTGCAATGATTCAATCTTTAGATAATCTTACCTGTCCCCAATTGGTTCCAGATCCCACGTGCTAAGTTTCCCACCGCAGGTCCTCCCAAAAAGTACACTAGAGCCAACAAATGAATAGGAAGATGCAATGAGAATCATAACATGCAATAATGATACTTATCAAACTTTTGAAAAGCAATTTTAACTCACCAGGTATAATCCATAAAGGAAAGAACCCCAATTCCCCCGAATCCATGTAATGATATCCCCAATCTGATAATGAACTTATACTTGTCCATTGAAAAAAGGATATGAGACCTACTTCAATCATAGGACCTCCCAAAGCAGTTGCAAAACTTGTAATCAAACCTGATTTGGTCTGATCAAAAGCCTGAAATCCTCCAAGGGCCAAAATAGACATAAAAACAAAAATATCCGATCGAGATACATCTTGATAGAAAAGAACTCCAGATAAATAGTATTGCAAGGTGAAGAAAGATATTGTAACCAGGATCTTTGATACAGATGGATTTAAAGCGACCTTCTGATTATCTTCAATGAGCAAGGCGCTATCTAGTAAAATAGTCAGCCAGCCAATGATAAATCCAGCCAGTCCAAACAAAATTGGAACCCAAACCGTCGTCACTAATGCTGGGTATTCGGATGAAGATGACCATAGCTGCAATGAAAGCGGATGGTTATATTTTAGTACTCCAAATAGAGAATGATAGGAGTCTAAAAATGGACCCAACATTGCCCCACAAAGAGCCATGAGCAGAGAAAAGGAAGTCGACTTCGATGTGTCATTCATAATTGTGTCCTGCATTCGTTTGATACTGGGACTTTCGAAAAGATCATTGCTGTCACTAGAGGATGAAAATGCTACCAATCTCTTGTATGAGTCTTGATTCGAGAGCAAACGTTTCTGTGCATTGTGGATGTATGATGAAACCCCAAGTTTACCGTTTCTTACTCTAATTTGATGAGTTTGTGTGAAAGCATGCACATGAGAGCCAAGAATGAAAATAGCGTAGACTGTTATGACAAATCCCGATCTTTTTTTTAAAGGTTGCATGATGTTACACTTATTGGTCGGACATGAAGTTACCAAGCAAATCAATCACTCCTTTCAGTAGAAACTGTGGATGCTTTCATCATTATTCCTCCAGGTCATTTTCTTCAAGAAAACGTAGAATCAAGTTTTGCTATGTAGTATCATATTATGCGTACACGTCACTTTTTTCCTTGGTCCACAGAATTTCTTTCCGAGCTCATCATATAAAAAATCAATCCACACAAAGTGAATTTTATCCCCAGTCAAGGCCCAATATTCCCTCGATCATACTTGTACAAAAAAATCTTCTTATATAAAATAGTCCGATTTAATGACATCAATTGTATCGCATCTTAATTTTTTGTCTATATTAGGGATAATTATTTAACACTTTTTTTAGCTTGACGTCCAAGGTTTTCTCTATCCCGATGAACTTCGTCCATTCCATATCTCCTTGCTATAGCACCTAACCAATTCACCGTCTCCACCTTGATATTTCCACTTGTAGTAGCACCCAAATATGGCCATTCATAACTTCTACCATTCTGATTCTTATTCTCTAGTGAAGATGTTTCCGCATTTTTTGCCTGCGCCAAAGGATCTTGTTTGGTAAACCCATGAAGTGCTTGTAATGCTGCACTTTCTACATCAATCTTTCCCCTTTTCGAAGATATCCCTTTTGTTTGAACATCAAATCGACTATCTGGTTCTTGACTTTGATTGCTTACTTCCCCATACGCATATTGTACATATGCGAAAGGGTTTGAAGTATTAGCAGGCGCGGATTGGATAAAAGAATTGGTGTCGATATGAATTCTTTTCTTAGAATACACAGAGGTCGATTCAGTCGTACCAAGTTGAGTAGATATCTCCGAATCAAGTGCACAAAGAGATTCATGTAGTGCATCTCCATTTTCAGCCTCTAATACATCGTCTATATTTAAGGTAGATATATATGGTGATGATACCAGGCAAAGATCTGTATCTACCTTGCGATCAATTGTCAGACCAACGTCTCCTTTATTCGCTGTCAGAACACTCATTGTATTTGGTGCAAGGCTATCTATGTGGACTCGTGCTGCTATGAAATTGTTTTGATGATTTTCTCTATTAGCAGTGGAATCAACTTCATCATAGTCATTTGATTGTACCAACACATCGCAACTTCCATTCATTCCTCCAAGCTCCACAAGAGGCATAGGGTTACCAAATTTATCAATTTTTGGATCAATTGAGGATGGCGGATGTACAGTGTTTATTGCAATATGACCATGATGAGATTTCACGCGAACATGTTTTGGGGTTTTCGTAAAATCAACATTATCTAAGGGAGCTACCATTTGAATACTTGCGCCTTCTCCCGTATGCGATGTATAGAGTGAACTTATGTCTACGAGCGCTGTTGTATTGCTACTTTCTGAATCTTTATCCTCCATCTTAGTTTTCTGAAGTGGTACACTTATATTGATGTCGCTTCCATTCACCATTTTTGCATTTAAAGAACCAGTTTGTTTTATATGGAATTGAATTGTTTGAGCTTCGATGTTTTTGGAGGAAATAATGTTTCCATCGTTAGTTTGTATATCAATATGATAGCCTCGTAATTGTTTTGCTATTATGTCTCCTTTGTGAGTACAAAGAGAAACGTCCCCCTCAAGCTTACTTTGTATATTTATATTTCCTATCCCTGCAATATTACAAGAGAGATTAGTTTGTTGTGGCACTTGCACTGTAAGAATTATAGATTCATCATCGTTGTTTAATTCTAATTCAGAAGAGTTTTCATCCAGAGAATCTTCTAGAATTATATCTTCAGGTAAAATAGTGAGTTCACATCCGCCACGAGTATTAGCAAATCCATAAGCAGGCGCTTCATTTTGAACTTCATCAGTGTTGATTGGAACCGTTTTTAATGGATTTTTCCGGTCAATTACTACATCAGCCACAGCAGCCTTTCTACCTAGAGATGTCATTTTAAATTGCGCTGGGTCAGTTTGCATGTCAACTTTCATAGCAATTTCTTGTTTAGAATCTTTCAAGACTTGCTTTAAATTCAACAAAGCATCATCGCGCCATTCTGGTAACACTCGTATAGACAGAGGTACAGATGGGTTTGGCGAGACGATGGAAAGCGTGGAGCCTTGTTTAAAATGAGAGAGAGGGACCGATTTCCAGAGTCGTTGAAGTTGGCGACTCATCTTACAAAATCACAGAAGTTAGCCCTTCTTCTTGTATTGACTGTTCTAATGTAATTCCTACTGTTTTATTACTTTTGGACAGCTCATGAATCTTCATTCTTCCTTCGCAATTGGTTATCTCTTCATATCACGATGACATCATCAGATTAAAATTTGGGTTCTCTCTGGTCATGAATACATACGGTACCGATATTGTTACTCTTCGTATCTTTTCCTCTAAATAATGGTCTATAAATAACCGGCAATATTTAACGGTTGATTCTCCGACGTATCTTCATTTTGATTGAATGTTTAAAGTTCATTATGATTGCTGATCATTTGATACTTTGTTTATCTACACTTCCATATGAAAACAATTTTAACAGTCATTACCTGCACCTGCAACTTTTTTCAATGATGGTGCATTCGTTTTTCAAGAACAACTGCAAAAAATAATTTCATGAATTGCCGCTTTCGATATATTAAAATCCTCAAAACATGAAAGGATAAATTCAAAGCGAAAAAGCAACAACTCATGGAATTATAGATATTCCAAACAATCTTTGTAGAATGGACACATGGCAAATGAAAAGATTGAAGCAGATATATCTGGTCATGATTGAAGTTATTCTGATACAAATTTAAGCCCTAATATCAAAAACATGACTCAAAAACACGTGAAAGTTCTATGTAATTTCATAAATGTACTTATTTGATCTTTCATACTCACTTCAGAGGAAAGGATGGTAAGTTATGTTCTAACAAATGGCAAAACTGTTTATGGAGATGTGTTATTGATATACTACTTATACAAAATAATGAAACTTATTTCCTTATGAATATATTCTGAAGCATTCTCTCCGCAAATGCAGTCAGACATCTATTGTTAGATTGATAGTATTTGAGGATTATTTGAAGGAACATCGTTATTGAACTCATTGTTGTGACAGAAGTCGGTACCTTGGATGGTCGTTACGGAAATACTTTAAAAAATTAAACGATAAGATTCGTTACTAACTTTCTGTCTCCCTTTATTCCTGCTAGATGATCTAAACAAACAAAGTGATGTCTCTCTTTTCATGTATATGAGTAGATTATGAGCGCAAAATAAATAATAATAATAGAAAGATAAATATATTTTGAGACAAGAGGGGGCATCTTTGAAAATGCGCATGAGCACGTGTCCATTACCAACATCTGTCAATAAGAAAATCAAAAAATGATATCTTTTTCCAAATCTTGATGACATGCCCTCACATAATGTAGATTATTTTCTCATATTCGAGTTCTCATCTGTTGAAATCCTTCACAAACAATTTATCACAATATATATCAAGCATCGATATTTTCAAAAAATATGAAGAAAATCGTTGCAATAGCTACTCTTTTCGAGATATTTCGCATCTCGTCTACCTCACCAACTTCAAGATCTCTCCAGAGCAAACCATGTATGAATGAAGTAGTTGTCGAAGATTCTCTCACTTTCAGATACCGTGTAGATGAAGATGAAAATAGTAAAGCTTTCATCACTGCAGAGCT
>Ga0209092_10002734_pt1 | contig 15920 bp, 11 predicted proteins | sample FraStrMetagenome_FD_187446 | JGI IMG/M metagenome (GOLD analysis project Ga0209092, IMG submission 187446) | Marine eukaryotic phytoplankton communities from Arctic Ocean - Fram Strait ARC3M Metagenome (SPAdes) (version 2) | ecosystem: Environmental > Aquatic > Marine > Oceanic | place: Fram...
TTATATTATTATATTATTATATTATTATATTATTATATTATTATATTATTATATTATTATATTATTATATTATTATATTATTATATTATTATATTATTATAGTATTATTAACGATAGTGGCAAATGCAAAAATTGCCGATCCTTTCAATGATCACAGCTTCATCTTGTTTATCGGTACTTTTGGTATTAATCAATGAATTGAGATCTGTGGATGGATTTGCTCCATCAATGGAGTCAAGTCGCGTTTCCAACAGAAATCTGTCTTCAATTCATATACACCCTTTAAGAAATCAAGCTAAAGGAAACCCAATTTTTAAGTTGGCCTTAGCAAGTGCATCAACTACAGAGTCCGCAAAACTAAAACCTGCTATGATTGTATTTGACCTTGACAATACTTTGTGGACACCTGAACTGTATCAGCTACGAACGCTGCAAACAAGGCAGCGAAAAAGACAACAGGGAAAAAATCAAGATAACCCTATCGTCCCTATTGCTGGAAAGGATGTCCAACTATTTGAAGGTATTCAAACTGTAATAGAATCGATTCGTGAGTCATCTGATGAATGGGAGGGTACGAAATTTGCTGTAGCATCACGAACTAAATCAGTAGCGTGGGCGGAAGACTTAATCAAACAATTCGGATTAGATGACTTTTTCCAGTACATGGAAATTTTTCCTGGAGATAAACGCAAACATTTTCGAAATCTACATGAAAGCTCAGGAATTTCTTACGATCAAATGTTATTCTTTGATGATAATAGAGATGGAAAATATGGAAATTGCGTTCCAGTAAGCGAGATGGGTGTTTTGAGTGTCCATTGTCCTGGAGGAATAAATACGGAAGAAGTATTTAACATGGGTTTAAAACAATTTTTAGAGTGGGACGGTAAGGCTAATACGATCGTAGAATGGGATGGATCTGTGTCACGTGCAACGCAAGAAATAATCGATACTGAAAAGAGGCAAAGAGGAACCGTGAAGTTTGTCAACGAAGAAAAAAGGTTTGGCTTTATTAAATTGTCTGACAAAAATGATGTATTCTTCCCTTATCGTAATCTCCCTGGGTCATACCAACCCAATAGAGGTGACAAATTGAGCTTCGTTATGGCTAAAGACCCAAGGGATAACAAAAACTTCATCGCAGATAGCATCGAAGTTGCTGAGTCTTTCGGAAATAATACGACTATTTCAGAAAATTCCGTAAAACTTCGTGCATTTTCAATGAATTTACCATTTGCGGCATTACTTGCAAATCAATACAAAACTTTGGAGACTAGAAACGGTACAATGTTTACAACATACCCAGAAGGGACTAAAATGCTTCTTCATGTTGGACAACGTACCTACCCTGACGGTAATAGACATTTGGATATCATGCGTGGTGGAGGTTTATCTGATGAAGAAATTTTTAAGCTAAAAAGTCTTCCCAAAGGTTTTTCGAAAGGAATGGTAGTAGCTATTGTTGAAATAGGCAAAACATATGAAACGACTCTGGAAGAGAGATGTGATGAAGAATTCCAAAGAAATGTCGGTGCGTTTGGCAGAGATAGTGGCAAAATGGTGACGGAAATAAAACGTGTTGAGTATTTAAAACAAGGAGTTAAGGTTTCAGGAAGGGGGGGAGTTTTCAAGGTGGATATTGATGAAAAAAAATTGCCAGAAGGTTGGATGTAACAATTTTACAGTTGATGGTGAAAAGTGTTGAATAATTTATGGGGAAACTTGGGAGTCACTCTATACAATGTGAATTTCTGTGGTTTTAGAATAAATACATGCCTATGGTATACTATTGATAGTGAATTTCTCCCCATGATGTAACAAAAATGCCTTCAAACCATTTTCACTGATTTTTCTGCAAGTTGGTTTGTTGTTGCTTGATCAAGAAATAATATAGAGTCGTAAATTTACTATTGGCATTATGCCACATTGCATTTTGCTACGTATGTACCATCATAGATGAATGCGATGACCACCCATAGAGGACATAATAATGATTTTTTTCTTTACGAAATGAAAATAATGCCCTTGAGATAAATCCGAAAGAAAAACAGGATCAGTATTGATGCAAAGACTTTCCTTTTGATGATAGACAATGCTATCACCATATTTAAAGATAAAAAGGAGAAAAGTGTTAGGTATGTTCTGTAGTCTTACTTTTTCCGTGCTCGTTATCAATATGAAATGGAATTTACAGTCAGAGACAGACCGAAGAAGAATGCATTTGGAATTAGAAACTCATTATTATTCAGTGGGAGAAAAACAATTACAAACTCCATTTCATAAGACTTTTCCGATTGAAAATCCGAATGGAAATTTTATTGAAGCTTCTGGCTTACAATGTATTATAACAGGGATGGAGCATACTCCCACGGATCTGATAGCGGAACTTTTGATGAATGTGCCTTGTTTAGTAGGTGCCGCAGAGACAGGCTTCCTACTTGCAGACTCCCCATCAGATGTAAAAAGTTTGAGTCCATGGATTACACGGAGCAAGTTACCTTTGCCAGACAACTATGCTTTAAGAGCCGAAGATATACATTCAATTCAAAATACTTCAGATTTTGCAGAAATGTATAGGACTTTGCGTCATAAATCACCAGTATTCAATGGCGGTCTAAAGGACGACAAGCATTGCGAACTGCCATTGAAAATGATCGATAAAACATCAGATTATATTTTCATTGAAAACTTTCAAAAAGTGTTAGAAAAAACACAAGGTGTTCCTGTTGTTGTTGTAAAGAAAAGTTATAAACTACTACAAATATCATGGGCTCGAAGTGGTTATGAAGCTCTTCAAAAAGAGTATTATGATGCAATATACGACAATGTTGGAAAGATGAAAAATTTATTTCCAGGAAGAATCAAAATAATAAATCATGATGACATATTGAAGCAACCAGATGAAACTTTCAAGGACCTTTTTGAATTTCTTGGACGACAGTGGATTCCAAAATACAAAAGTATGAGTAGCATGCTCAAAAAGTACAGAGATTTTCCCGATTACGACATAAAACGTGTAAATGTGCCATAGATGATATCAGCAGATATCATAAAGTACGTTTTGTGTACTAAAATATGGTAGATGACAAGTTCTTTCAGTTAGTAAACAAGTCTTTGAAGATGGGATTGTGTTGAATATAATTTTATAGTGAACATAATTTGCCATCATTTCACCTACTAAATGTCCAACCAATTAAAAAATCTGTGTTGAAATAGGATTGAATTATTGTTCTTAAAAAAAATGTGCTGGAGAGTAATTTACAGCATTTTATTCAATTTTGGCTCTTTTAATCCAATGTACTTGCATATACCTATACTGTTTTGAGCAGTGCATTGCTGTTATCACACGATAAATATAATTTACCATTATCAGCAGAAGTCAGCAGTCGCTTTCATGAGAAGAAATTTGTGGTTCTCATACACTCGTACGTACGTAAGTTCACTCGAAACAGGAACCGTAATTTCTTCTTCGCATCCATCATCTGACCATCAACATTTGTGAAGGAGCTTCTAATACCTCTCTTTCCTAATTTGATTGATAATGATCTCCCAATTTATGAAAAGCTTTACCTTTTTTGGAATTCATTTCTGTTTTCTTTTTTCCTCGATGGTCAATTCTTTCACAATTCTTGAATCAGGACAACGCATAGAACCAATCAAAAGAACCGGAGCAGAAAATTTGGCCCTAAGCCCACATGTGACTACGGATATGAAAGAAACGAGGAATAAAGTAATGACAACTGGATTTCTAGATCTTCCAGCTATCGAAAAATGGGCCAAATTTTATAATGTGAAAGAACATCACATTAAAACTCTTTACAGAGTACTTCTTCGTCAATCAGGAGGTGCGCCTTCAACTTCGACATTAGAACCGGATCAGTATACTGACAATTGTCATCCAACCCCGCTTCTAGCTCTTGACCTTCATAATAAGCTTTTAGAATCAGATTTTCCTCAAAAGGCAGCTTCTGCTTTATTTCGGGATTCTGCAGATATTTCTTCTTTAAACTCAAAGAAGCATGATGAGTCACAACCACATTTCAATATTAACTTTGTTCCATGCACATCGCAGGTTATAAAAGTCCAACCATCTCAATCGGGGGGGTTCAAATTGGTGGTACAGCTTCAAAGTGGGAAAATGGTGGAAACAGTAATTATTCGCCATGACAAATCAAAGATATCTAAGAAATCAGATGAAAAAAGTCACGACGATGAAAGTTCAACTCAATCTCGTTACACTGTTTGTGTATCATCTCAAGTAGGCTGTGCTAGAGCATGTACCTTCTGTGCTACTGGATCTATGGGTCTCCAGGGACAATTATCCTCGTGTGAGATATTAGAGCAAGCCTGGCATGCTCAACGATTAATTTCTTCTTTGAAACAATCTAACAATCTTTCAAAAGAAGAAAATAAAAGAACAGATTTATCACTTGATTTCAATGAGAATAAAATTCATTATAAAAAGAAACAAACAATGAAAAATAATCAGCCACTTAGTGACATAAGAAACGTCGTGTACATGGGCATGGGCGAGCCTCTTGATAATTATGATGCAATGATTGAGGCTTGTAGAGGGTTTACCCATCAGTGTCTTTTTGGATTGAAAGCAAGGCAAGTTACAGTTTCAACCGTAGGAGCTACGCCGTCACGTATCCGTTGGCTCGCAGAAGATGCACCTTCTATATCGTTAGCACTTTCATTACATGGAGCAACGAGAGAACTTCGAGAGGAACTCATTCCCTCTGCAAAGCAAATAATGAAAACAGTCAAAACCGTTGGAAATGAAAATGAATCTGCTTCACCTATTAAAAGAGTGAATGTTGACTCCCTAGAGGAGCTGGGAGAAGCTTTAGACTATCATGCAAAATGCACTGGAAAAGGAGCTATGATTGAATATTTATTGATTGATGGAGTGAATGATAGTGATGATGCAGCTGATGCACTAGGAAAGTTTTGCTTGGAACGGCAAACAAATCTTGAAATTCATCAAAACTCGGACTCTATGAAAAAGGGGAAAAGTGTATCGAGTTTTGTGAATTTGATACCATACAATCCAACACTGGCTGGGGATGATTTTGGATATGGAACACCTTCAGATGATAGAATAGATTCTTTCTGCTTTCGATTAAGGGAAAATTATGGAGTAAGAGCTTTAGTTCGATGGAGTAGCGCAGGAGGGAGAGACACCAATGGTGCATGTGGGCAGTTAGCACTAAGTTCATCCAAATAAAGTTTCAAAGAGTCAATGTTTACAATCTAATATTTCCTTGTGTTGAACTATTTATTTACTAATCCAGAGCATTTGAAGGCAGCAAAACCATAGAAAAGTTGCTAATAAATGTAAGGAGTTAGTTCTCTTTCATAGAGACTTGCATTTCAATAAGTTTGAGAACCACAATTTCAATGTTGGACAAACAGCATGTATTTAATTATTAAGTTTTTATAGTGGTTTCTCTTTCCGCGCAAAGAGAAGACCTTTAGCGATTATGATAAAATTTAAACATATTCTCCTCATTTCTAATTCTTCTTTTAATTCTTTATTAATCAAACGTGATCTTTTTCCCAGCAAAACCAGCAATCGCTCCATTCTTTTTCGCGTTATGGGCTGATGGAGGGCCACCTCTTCCACCGCGACCTCCTCGTCCACCTCCTCTTCCTCCTCGTCCACGTCCACCGCCTCCTCGTCCGCCACCTCGTCCACGTCCTCCACCTCCGAATGAATTTCTGGCTGGTCTAGGATTTGCAAAGTCTACCCTGACTGCACGATCCATGAGATAAGTTCCTGCCAATTCAACAGCTTTGTCGGTACTATCAGACTCAACAAATTCCACATGTCCAAATCCTTTGAATGCACCAGTCTCGCGATCTTCTGCGAAACGAACACTTGTAATTTCTCCACATTCTGCAAAGTGAGCTCGAAGACTATCTTCATCAATATCCCATGACAAATTACCAACAAATACTGTATGGCATCCAGGTTCCTTTTTAGAAGTCTGTCTTGCAGTTGGTTTATCGCCGCTAAGCTTAATTTTCAACCAACGCTCTCCAAATGTACATCCATCCATTGCGAGAGCCTCGTCAACGCCAGCTTGTGTTTCAAAATCAATGAGTGCTATATTTAGGCAAAGAAGCAATAGTAAATGTGAGAAGTAGGGCTAAATGATAAAAATTAGCGTAATTTGGAAATTCTTACCTGTTCCACTAGAACGCCCATCATCCATAAGTGGCAGTTCTACCTTTGTGCTACCGTCACCACAATCTTTGAAGAAATCTGCGACTTCATCCTCTGTAGTTTTCCAAGGCAAACCCATAACATAAATCTGGAGTTTAGTACCAGCTGCACGTTTACTCGAAGAGGGTTCTACTTCATCTTCCGCCTTACGCTTTTTGGATGGTTTTGATTCCTCCGTGTCCATCTTCTTATCTTCATCTTCATCGTCTGAGTCAGAATCTGAAGAACTGCTGCTATCAGAATCCGAATCTGAAGACGATGAGCTATCATCATCTTTCTTTTTTGGAGCAGATTTGGTTTCTGGCTTGCTCGCTTCCTCTGCATCAGATGAGTCTGAATCGCTGCTATCACTGCTGCTACTACTACTACTAGATTCTTTAGCTTTTTCTGTCTTTGGCTCAGAAGTTTTTTTCTTTTTATCTTCATCATCAGAATCATCTGAGTCTGAACTATCACTGCTACTGCTACTGCTTTTAGAGTCTACCTTTTTTTCTTCAGTTTTTTTACTCACTTTTTCTGTCTTTTCATCCTCCGAGTCTGAGCTGTCACTGTCACTGCTACTATCGGAATCGGAATCATCTTTCTTTTTTGCATCAGGTTTCTTTCCAGAATCTGAGTCTGAATCTGAGTCTGATTCGGAGTCCGAAGAATCCTCTTCAGCTGCTTTACGTGCTGCTTCAGCCGCAGCTTCGGCCTCTAAACGAGCTTTTTCGGCCGCTTTTGCTGCTGCTTCCGCTGCTGCCTTTTTCTTTGCTTTTTTATCCTGGTAAAAAATAAGAATTTTTGCAGGTGGCAAAAAAGTGAGACACAAAGAAATATATGAACATTTTAAATCTCTAGAACATGAAGTGGAACTAGATATCGCTGTATTTTCATTCTCGAGCAGATATTTTCATCTGAGAGGCGTATCATTTCGAAAACCTTTCATTTTACGGATTTCATTTTCATCAAAGGTGTTTCTAGGCTGCTTCAATAATTTTGACATCATAGTTCCAATAGCGGCATAATACACCTACTTTCTAGGTGTATTGGGTAGTTTTCTGAAACAACTTCCTCTACCTTCTGTGACACAATAGCATAGTTACACTTACCTTTTTGCTCCCCATGGTTAAATTGCAAACTTTTTGTTCTTTGGTGATTTTCAGTGGTGCACAAAGCAATTGAGATATGCGACAGATTTTTTGTTGGATCTAAAGCCAATCACATCAAAACTGTGTAGAATATGTATTGTAGTCATAGAATTGAAATAGAGTACCCGTAGAAGAATGCTACCACCATAGAGACTTTTTATTCATTCACAAATATTCAATGGTTGCTTGATGTATATAGCTCTTTCTTAACCCACATAGTGTAAGAATCTCTATACGTATGTTCATGTAGGAATACATAACAAGTCTTTGGGCCAATTTCTTGCTCTGTGTGTGTGTGTGTGTGCGTGTCTGTATGTGAGTCTGTTTTTTTTTAAGAGGAACATGGCTTTGTATCTATGACAGTGCCGATGAACGGCTCATTCAGGTCATCAGCCCACGGTCTCCTAAAGTACATATTGCTTTTCAGCTGCTACAGGCTCGTTCAACCATCTCACCTTACTCGAGGATATCAGAGGCAGGTATTTATTTTATGTACGGGAGGGACGTCGAGGCACGAGGCTTTCGACTTAATCGGGGTTGATCGGGCCCGGTCCCAATAAGGAGACCCCGTAATTCATCTGCTGTGGCACGTGACCCTGAGACTCCGGCCAGAAAACATAAATCTGAGAACATCACTTACCTAAGGGTACGTACCTTGTGTCTCGTAATGAATTTATTTAATATTGTGTGGTCGGAGGAGAAAAGAGGCAGATTGCCGATTTAAGTGAAAATTTTGTATGAGGGGATATGTGCCGAAGAGTGATAGTTTGATTTGCAATGCAAGGGGCTATTGTTATTTGATAGTATCCGCGTTGTTACATGAGTCAGTGTAGGAATCAAAGAGGATGAGCTTCTTAGAAATGCGTCATTTGAAGTGGGTTTGTGCTGTGTTTTATTGTTTTTTATTGTTGAGAGTCGATTTATCGGGTAGAATAGGTGTAAGAGATTTGTATTTTTTGGACATTACAATTGATATGTATGCTGTGTTTTGAGGTCCAGGATGTAATGGGGAGTTATTGAGACTAAAAGAGTAAATTAAATAACAGCACCATTATATGTCTTAGTAATTTGGTCGTCTAGGTGGTGATTGTTTGGATGTTAGATGATTAAGTCTAGGCATTGTTGATTTCTTTCTTATGCCTTAATCCAGACTGTAAGAGATTTTTTTTGTTATTTCCCCATTTCTTATTTGGTGTCTTGTTCTATGATTTTATGAAAATGTATTACAGTATCTCCAGTCGGTATTTGGGATACATTTTTATAGGATTGGCTTCATGATCCATCATCTTGTGGAATCTTTAATGTTTTCTTGTGTAAAATGTGGGAAGGTATTTCGCATTATAGACTCCGCAAAGAGGCAAACAAAAACACCACAGTCGTAGTTGTTAATTTGTTTTGGTGTTTCGCCTCCTCTACGTTCGAGTAGGTTCCGTATGTGAAGGTTTGGAAGGTTCGTATTGTGCAGTTTTTGGTATTGTTGTAAATACGTGAAAGCCGCTTGTAAATATCTTTTACAACTATCTCCCATTGAGTCAAAATATTCTAGTAACTAAAATATTTTGTCCTGAAATGTGTCTTGAGAAATTCCTTATGTTGGCATAGTTGTAAATGTTGTTCTGGAAAAGTTTACTAAAGAAGAAGCTATTATATTTGTATGTCAATGCATGAGAGCTTTTATTTTCTGGATTTGAGTTACTTCTTTCTCTGAGGATAGTTAAAAATGTGTTCTCGTCGTTCAGCCAGGATTTGGGTCTGAGTGTGTTTAAAATGTTCCTGTTTATGGAATTATGTTTTACTGTAGATAAGATTTCGTCCTCTGGTCCTATAAAAATATTGTAGAGGTCCTCTATACTTATCGTTTCTCTTTTTAATTTACTCTTGGTGGGGAGGGGTGATTGTGGTTTTTTGTCATAGATACTGATGTCGATACTAATCATATCTTCCTTTTTTTGTGAGACACCATCATCACACTTGTTTTGGTTGGATACATTGTGTGGACTTTCTTTGTATGATTTTGTGAGCTAGGGCACGTTATGCGCTGGGTAATGTAAGGGCAGTTTAGTTAAATTGTTGGTGATGTGTTTTATGTGATGTGTTTTATGTGATGTGATTTATTGTGTTTGGTTGGTTGTTGGTGAGTGTTATGTGGCACATTGTGTTGAATATTTTCTAACGTTGTACGTTTAATTTTTTTTATCTTTGAGTCATTTTATACTTGAACAGCTGAACAGGTTGGATTTGTTTTCAGGTTGCCTTTTTTTCTATCTTTCCCTAAATCTTTTTCCTTTGTCGGTGTTTCTGTTTTCCCTTTTACTTTTCCTTAGTTTTTTTCTTTTTTAACAGTTCTACGTTGTTTATGCAGTTTATATGAGGCGGTGTGTGCTGGGGCTGAAGGTTTTGATTTGCAATCTTAGATAATGGAGCTGTTGAAGATATGTCCGAGGTGGCAAATGATCAATTGTGATGAGCTGCAGAGGTGTTCAGGTTAGGTATCTCCTTCTTCCAAATATCTTGTATGTTCTCATACGCTTTGTAGGTGGCCTAGTAACAAAAGTAAGGAAAGAATTCTGTTGAGGCAATAGATATGTTGCAGGCTTTGTGAAGAGTTTTTTGTCCAAGGTAGCATTCTTTGTATTACAATGCCTATTATAATACATGTGGTCACAACTCTAGGTCAACATTCAAGTTCAATAAGAGGTTTGCAGGTAGGAAAATTCTAATCTATGGCTCCGCTGAATAATATATTTGATTGAAGGATTTTCATTTCCTTGATTTGATCATTGGTCGACACCTTATTGCTAGGGTCTAAGATCCAGCCTTTCAGAAGGCTTTTCTTTTGTGCTTTTTCTTTTGATATGACTATTGATATCCAGCGACCAAGATGGAAAGACCCTTAGTAGATTAGAAAAAAATATTTTCCTAAATCCCTGGATTTGGTAGCTTTAGAGGAAAAGTCGAATCGTGTCGGTATGATAGTTCCTATTGTTGCTGATATAAGATAGTTGGTTTGAATTATCTATGTAGAGTGAGTTAAGTGTTTTGTTGCTTATAATGTTTTGGATGTTGTTTACATGCGTGCTTCTAATCATGTTGTTTTTTAATCTAACAAGATATTGAGGATTTGGAGATTGTGTGAATATTCTGGACATATGATGATGTGGTGGATGAAGTTGCAGAATTCACGTTTCTTTGCTGTAGTTGCGTGGTTGTAAGTGATGACTTTGAAGAAATTGATGATACCGAGGTGTTGTTTTGCGGTTCAAATGGGTTTGGCAGTGGTGGTGGAGGTGATGTGGTTGTATTTTGTCCATTGTTGCTTTTATGTGGGCGGTATATAGGTGCTAGAGTATTGATATCCTAGTTTTTGTTCTGTTGCTGTAGGGGGTCGACTGTTTTTTTCCCTTCTTTTCCGGATTTTGGCTTCATGATGTATATTGGACTTAATTAGTGGTGATGTATCTTGGTATACTCTATTAGGGCTTAACCTATTGCTATTTGTAGATATAGGTTTGTCTTAGAGACCATTGACTACGTTGGAAATGCAACTGTTCTTGTGGGGAGGGGGTTGTTGGTTATGGTTTTTTACGGCGTTGTGTAGTAGGCGTTTTGGGCAGTTGGACACAACATTTCCATCGATTTTGACGCAGGTATTAGAAAAAAATGGAGTAGGAGCTTGTGCTTTATGATCTCTCAGTATGGATGTCACCTGAAGTAAAGGTTTTCTTACGCCTGGTTATAAGCCTCTGTCTTTATACGATGTGCGGTTGTCTTGTTTAGTGAGTCAGGGTTCGATTTTGCTGAAATTATTTATTATTGTTTCCATACTAAAAGTATACTGTAATTTGGATATGTTGTTGTCTGAACATAATGTATTTAAAACTTTGTTACATTTTTGGGTGTTGGCTTCCATTATTTTCTTTAAAATAATGTCTTTCCTTTTCAGGGCTGTATTTTGGATTCTATTTCTTTGGCATATTCTGTGAGATTTTTTTATGTGGTTTGGGGTTTTTTGTTTGTTTTTGGAATATTCTCGTTTTATAAGGAGGCAGGTTGGACATTTGCATGACTTGGTGTATAAATCCTAAAGTTGCTTCTCTTCTTTAGATTGTAAGGCAACTTTTATTGTTTCCCAGTTTCTTTTACATATATTTTTGGATGGGATATTGATTTTTTCCTTAAAGTTTTTTTTTCGTTTAGATGTTAGGGAGGATGGTATTCTGTGTATCCCGATGCCTTTACCGTTTAGGATTCTTGCTCTAACTCTGTTCCAGAGTTGCATGTTGAGCTTTTTGAAAATTTCAGCTAGGGAGCGATCTGTAATAATGGTGGATTGGAAAAAAAATTATGTATTGTTGAAGTGCTTTGGGTATGATTCCCATGCCTATAGCATCTGTAAGGCCCATATTGCCTTCTTCAATATTCACATCCGGTAAGGCCGTGGTTCGGAAGCCCATTATATGTTGATTAATATGCTTGTTGTTGTCAATGCCATTTTGTACGTTTTCAATGTGTAACTTTTTGCACCATTCCTTTGTCAATACATAGTTTGCAGAAGTATTTACATAATTGTTGGTTGAATTGGGGGATTATTGTGAAGTTTACCTGATTCCATGAGGGATTTGCTTTGGAGAAGTTTATTTATGCCATTTAAAAATGATAATGCTATTTTTTGGTCTCGTTTATCTTTAATATTGGACCAAATTGCTCCCAGTAGTGTTTCAATCCAGTTATTAATATCGTTCCTGAAGTTTTTGATTTTGGTATTGGTACAGAAATGGGGAAAATGGCGTCTATTTCCTCGCAGATTAGGTGATTCAGGATTTTTGTGTTGACTATCGCATTTTTAGCATACCAGGATGTTTTGATGGTTTCTTAGGAGATTTTTTGAAAGAAGAAGTTCATAAAATATATCTTTTACAATGTCTATAGTGCACTCTTCCGTGTCTATGATATTTAGTACTAAGTATTGTTTGCACTTATAGCACGCTCTTTTGTGTGTTGGGGTAAGATTTGAAATGTATCTTCTATGGCTAGAGGATCGGGCTGTGTCTCTGGGAGAAATGTCAGCGTATGGTTTGGTAGGACTGATGCACTCGTCCCTCCATGAAATGCCACTGTCCAAGCCACCATCTAAGCTTGGATGGTGGCTTGGACGGTGGCAGTACATGGGTTTATCATGAATTGTTCCTTCAGTGATCCATGTTGATATGCATGTGATTACATCTTTTTGCAATCTACTTTCAGTTTCGAGCGTCTCCATCTTTATCTCTAGAGCAAAAAGACCTTCTTTCAGTATTTGACGAGCTTATGGATCTCCGCAGCAAAGAATATGGAGTGGATTTTCATTCTCCATTCCACATCGTGGACAAAAGGACTCTCTCCATTACTTTTCCGACCGGTAAAGTATGTGTGATGAATTTAGATATTCACATTTGAAGAGATGATGATATCATTTTCATTGTTCTTTCAGAGACATATTAAGGGGGAGGGGTTGCAAAACAACCTAAGCCTGAACCTCTGATGGACCTTTTAATGTCGTTGATGACATCGTTGAAAGTTTTGAGGGGGATCGAAGGATGGAGGCATGGAGTGGTAGTTGTCATTTAAGTGAGTTTTGATGTAGATAACTTTTTGCAATTTTTGCATTTTTTGCAATACTAGAAGAAATAATAATTTGTACCTGGGTCACCATTGTGTGGGGGGTCCAGGGTAAATTTTTATGATGTTTGTCGTAGAACCTGGTAAGCTGACAAGATGAATATAAGCTTGCCAGTTGATTTATCCACTGCGCAATAAGTGGTTTGTTTTCTTCTGGTATGTTCTCGTAGTCTAACATAAATGAAAGCTTAGACTAAAAATTGGCGAGTCCTGTTATAATGTGTGCAGGGTTTTCCTGTAGCCTCCCTTGAAACGTTTTTAAATTAATTTTTCGTTTCTTTTCATTAGATTCTCCGACAATAGCTCCCAAATGTTCCAGGTTGCTTTGATGGAGGAAGGTTTGGACCGACGGGTTGACTGATGCAGAGGGGATAGGTAAGAAAGTAAGGAAGGATATCGACACGTGGGGGTATGAGACGATCTCATCTCGAAGATCGAATATGACTGCATCGAGTAATAGCGCTGTAGTAGCGTTGTTCCATTGCGAATCTGAAATGAGTTTGTGCAAGTAATCCCTAGTGTCTGATGAGCGAGGCTGGTCATGCTCGCGCATGGCTACACTTGTAAGTCTAGTATTTCTGTTTTGGTTGATTGTGAATATCCGTCTAGGAATGGGTCAGTAAAGATAGGTAGGTGGAAGTTGCCATCGTCTGCCACTCCAGCCATGAAAAGTCTCCAGATGTTAATGTAGCGCTGATGTTTTGCATCGAGTAAACGACTTCCTAACACACTAATTTTTCTTTGTTTTTATTCACCGCAGATGTGTCATTTTGGAGTATATGATCAATTGACAAGGATTCAGCAATACTAGAAGTGTTTTCTACTTGTGGATGATGTTGCTTATGAAGATTTAGTTTTTCTTCAAGCAAGTCTGTGACTTGTGCTCGAAGGGAAGCTGGGTCTGAGTCATTTGCAAGAAGGAGGTTAATATGAGGTTGGTGGTTGGGTGAAACAGGGATGGTCGAAGTTGAGGATGGGATAAGAGACCTGTCCAAGCGTTGAAGCGCCTCAAGAGTAATTTGAGAGGCTAGGGAAGAAGAGATGTGTGCCTTTATCCAGGTAGCTGCCACTGGGTGATAGGCTACCATAGAGTCGAGAACACGGGGATCCTTGATGAACGCTTCAACCACAGTGACTCCCTTGAGTTTAGGGAGGACCACTGGGAGGCGGAGACAACGGATATCGTTGGTGGATAGGGGAGGAAGAGCATATGTATGCTTATCAGGGTGGTTAGAGAAAAAGGATTTGTTGAACACCTGGCTATGAGGGACAGGGATGGGGTCGATTGGAAAATCATCCTCAAGACATAAGAAGTCTCGAAAGAGTAAGAAACGTGCGGGGACAGACACTGGGGTGGCGGATGAAAGAGAGGGCCCGACTGCTCCAATAAGAATGGGGTCAGAGCCGTCAGGATCATGAAGAAGGTCCTGGGGTTTTCGAGGATAGTGAATGACAGTTAAATTGTTATTCTGTACTAAATAACTCCTTCGACCATAGTAGATAAGATAAAAATCTGGTTATCTCTCGTTACCGATGAGGTTGAGATAGATTTTACCATGGATGGTGAAGGGGATTAGAATAGGTTGGTGCTGGGGCATCGGATACCATTGGGATAGCTGAGACAGAGGCGAGAGCGGCAGTAGTAATGATCATGGTTTGTTTTGAAATAAATAACAGTAGAATATTATTTATGAGTGAAAATGTAAGAAATGAAATAGATTGTAATAGCAAATTAAAGTGTTATGTTGTATTGTGTATGCAAATTTGTGCATTGTCAGAAGGAAAATTGAACAATGTACAGAATAATTGAAAAGATTGTTTTTTATGGTTGAAGAAAAGATTCTGGAAAACAAGGAGTATTAGCATTGGTTCGTGTTTATTGTAGTGAATGAAATATCGTTTGTATATGGGAAAACGTATGAAATTCGAGTTGGAAGTTTGTGCATTGTCAGATTATTGTTGGTGTAGTAATTGTATGTTTAAGTAAGATATTATCTATTAATGTAGGCTCGTACGTATCATACAACACCCCCTTCTGCATGAGGGTAATGATGTATAAGTACGTAATTATGCTACCAATTTCATTTGGATCTTTTGAGAATTGATAATGTGTTCCACATTTTTCGAGATTTATCTTGTGATTTTAAATCATTCGGAAAAGCGCGCGAACAGGTTAGTGCGTCTTTATACGTAAATATTTCATTTTTGTCTTTTGATGATGGTATTGGATGGAATAAAATTTTGTTGAGTGAGAAAGATACGCACTGTGCTTTCGAGTTTAATTTAATTGATTCATATTTATGTGGATGGTAAGTTTTTGTCGTTTTTCCATTGATCTCCATTTTGTTCGGGTGGGAAGACGTTTACGGAAGAGCTTTATTGGGATTGACCAATATTCTTTTGCCTTGAATGCCTTCCGGCCTGATGTTGTGTTTATTGGGAATAACTTCTGGAGAGTTCCGGTCTGGATTTACACTGGCTTTCACTGTAAACCTCTGCTGGAGATCTCCGTGTTGAGTGGATTGATACTTGTGGGGAATTTTTGGTTTCTTCATGTTGGTGTTATTTGGGGATTTGTGGCTTTGAATTGTACTTGAATTGACTGCAATAAATTTGTAGATTTCCATTATCACAGAGCCGAGGCTAGTCCTTTCCCAAAAAGTAGTAGCCAAAAAGGAAGGCTGTGGACCCCCCGAAGGTTCGAGTATTATGCCAGTTTCTGGTAGTAGACATAAAATAAAATGAATTTAGGAAATTTAGTGGAGATATGTATTTTTTTTATTTATTTGAACACATTATTGTTGTTTATTCACTATATTGCATAGCTAAAGCATATTATGAAAATGCATTATGATAGAGCGTGTTTTTCTATTAATTGTAGTATTTTTGTTATGTGTAAA
>Ga0209092_10002736_pt1 | contig 15915 bp, 14 predicted proteins | sample FraStrMetagenome_FD_187446 | JGI IMG/M metagenome (GOLD analysis project Ga0209092, IMG submission 187446) | Marine eukaryotic phytoplankton communities from Arctic Ocean - Fram Strait ARC3M Metagenome (SPAdes) (version 2) | ecosystem: Environmental > Aquatic > Marine > Oceanic | place: Fram...
ACGATTTTAGCGGCGGGCGCGTTGGAGCGCAGTATCGCCTTTGCCGACAATGATCGTCCGGGAATTATGACCGCCGGGGCTGTCCGAACCTATGTCAACCGTTGGGGGGTTGCGCCGGGTCAAAAAATTGTGGTGTTCGGCAATAACGATGATGCCCATCGTACCGCCCAAGATCTGGTTGCCGCCGGTATCGAAGTGGCGGCGCTTGTCGACAGTCGGCCTGAAGCGGACGCAAACGGTGATTTTCCGATCTATGCCGGGTCTATGATCTGTGGCAGCAGAGGGCGGCACGGATTAAAGTCGGTGCAACTGCAACGGCTGGATGGCACAACAGATACGATTGAGGCCGATTGTCTGGCAGTGTCGGGGGGGTGGAACCCGACGGTTCATATGACTTGCCATATGAACGGTCGGCCAAAGTGGCAACCAGAGATTGCCAGTTTTATCCCCGTGCCAAAGACCATTCCAGGTCTTTTCGCCGCCGGCGCCTGCAATGGTGTGTTTTCGACGCACCGCTGCCTGCAAGAGGGTCATTTGGCCGCGAACGCGGCGCTTTCTGCTCTGAAAATTAAGATAAAAAAGACACCTATCCCCAAAGCAGAGGATCAGGGCTATTCGATCTCTGCGCTTTGGGCTGTGCCCGGTGAGGCCCGTGCTTGGGTTGATTTGCAAAACGATGTCACGGTGAAAGACATCAAGCAGGCAGCTGTGGAAAGTTATTCTTCGGTCGAGCATATGAAGCGCTATACAACGCAGGGCATGGCTCCGGATCAGGGTAAAAATTCCAATGTGCAAGCTTTGGCGGTGCTGGCAGATGTCACTGGTCGAGGTATTCCCGAAACGGGTGTTACAACATTTCGCCCACCCTATGTGCCGGTCTCAATAGCCGCCATGGGGGCGGGGGCGCAGGGTATGGGCTTTGCCCCCCGTCGGCTAATTACGTCACATAAAGCCAGCCTAGAACGGGGAGCGCCAATGATCGAGGCTGGTCTGTGGTATCGTCCCAGTTATTTCCCGGTGCCGGGCGAGACGACGTGGCGACAATCCTGTGACCGCGAGGTTGGCTATGTGCGCAATGTGGTCGGGGTCAGTGATGTGTCTACCTTGGGAAAAATCGATATTCAGGGGCCAGATGCACCGGCATTTCTGGATTTTGTCTATACCAATATGTTCAGCACGCTCAAACCGGGACGGGTGCGCTATGGGCTGATGTTGCGCGAAGACGGTGTGGTGATGGATGATGGCACTACGGCATGTATGGCTCCGCAACATTACGTTATGACGACCTCGACAGCGGCGGCGGGTGAGGTGATGCGCCATCTTGAGTTTGTGCGACAATGCCTTTGTCCCCAGATGGACGTGCATATCATGTCTGTCACTGAAAATTGGGCGCAATTTGCCGTTGCAGGACCAAAATCGCGGATGCTGTTGAACGGGGTGCTGGATCAGCGGATCAGCAACCAGAGCTGGCCGTTCATGTCCTGTGGTGAGGTCAGCATGCAGGGGGTTGATGGGCGTTTGTTCCGGATCTCTTTTAGTGGCGAACATGCCTATGAGCTTGCAGTGCCTGCGCGCTATGGTGACAGTCTGTTTCGCAGTTTGGTGGCGCGGGCTGAGACCATGGGGGGTGGGGTTTATGGGCTTGAGGCACTGGATGTTCTACGTCTTGAGAAAGGCTTTTTAACCCATGCTGAAATTGAGGGCCGCACCACCGCGACCGATCTAGGGATGGAGCGGATGATGAGCAATCGAAAAGACTTTATCGGCAAGGCCGCAGCGCAGCGGCCGGGGTTGTCAGAACCTGATCGTGAACAGTTGGTTGGTTTGAAATCTCTGGGTGCAATCAAGCAGTTAACAGCCGGTGCCCATCTATTTAACCCAACAGATAACCCCGAGAGCGCCACGGATCAGGGCCATGTGACCTCGGTTGCGTTTTCGCCAACATATGGTCATTTTCTGGGGCTGGCTTTTTTGAAAAACGGACACAATCGCCACGGTGAAAAAGTGCGTATGGTGGATACTGTTCAGGGGGTCGAGACGTTGTGCGAAGTGCATGACCCGGTCCTGTTCGATCCGACAGGAGAACTTGCGCGTGGCTGAGTTGATTGCAAAAAACGTCTGTGCCGATGTGCTGCCTCTTGACATTGGCGGGATAAGCCTGACCGAAGTCTTCGAAGAGAAGGTCACTGTTATTGCCCCTTACAAAGGCCAACATAAGGCGGTTTCCGATCTGCTTCAGCAAACGCATGGGTTGGTTCTTCCGGCGGTCAATCGTACATCGGGGAAAGACAGCGGCAGAGCCATTTGGTTTTCTCAGGGGCAATGGGTGGTTCTTGGACCAGAGTTAGGCCCGAAACTGGCTAAAATAGCCGCTGTTGTGGATCAATCCGACGCCTGGGCTATCGTGCGCCTTGAGGGGGCGGATGCAGAAGATGTCTTGGCGCGTCTGGTGCCGGTCAATCTGCGCCGGTCGGCGTTTAAACGCGGCCATACTCTGCGTAGTAATCTGTACCATATGATGGCCAGTATCACCCGCATTGGGAATAATAGCTTTCAGATAATGGTGTTTCGATCGATGGCGGAAACTTTGGTACATGATCTGAGTGTTGCTATGCAAAGTGTTGCGGCCCGACAGGGTCGGGGTTGACTTAGTCATAATTGGACCGCTGTCTGCCAGGTGGGGGGCCGGCTGTATACTCTCTCAGGTGTCAGTATCCTAAATGGTTTGTTTTGGATCCTTTTATTGATATTTTGCTGAACTATTTGGTCCTAGAGTGATGAATGAGCCGGTGTTTATTATTTTGGGTGAGCTAGATTTTATCTATTGAGGCTTTTACAGACGTAATTTTTCTGTTGACCGACATCTTTTCCAAATATCGGGCTGCGTCATTATTGATCTAGAAAAATATGTTATATCCCGGCATTAGTTATGTAATGGTCATAAATTAATCATTTCAAAAGTAAGGAAGAAAATATGGCAATTTAGAAGTTCATTGGCAATTAAGAAGTTTATTTTAGTTATTTATTTACATATACAAACTTACACCGTCTTTTTTGAATATGAGTGGTTTTAAAGTGTTTTTGGTACGTCATTTAAGAGGCCTGTTCCTAGTTGTATGGGTGACATTGTTGTCTGCGCCTGAAAGCGCATTTTCTAATGGACACAGTCGGTCGTGGGATCACCAATTTATACTAAACTGGTATCATCAGTGGGAATTTTATCGCGACGGACACCAGCGTGATGGCAGTCGTGGTGATATGGAAAATATTTCGGTAAAATCACGGAATGCCCTACATAAAAAGTGTTCAGATCAATTGATTTTGTTTGTTGATGAGCTGGAAAACCTTCCAAAAGATGAAGCTGGGATGCGGACCTTTTACTCTCGCCTTCTCGATCATTATAAATATGGGCTGCGTGTGCCGGCAAATTGGGGGCCCTTTTATGACATTTATATACGCTGCGAAACGGTTATGGGTCTGGATTGGAGTGCGTCGTTCACAACGCCCATCAAACAGCAAATTGCAACAGGACCCGATCAACGGTTTCCTTTGCCGCATTTTCCGTATGCAGGCTGGAGGAAAACAGTGTTTTGTGGTCGCAAGACAGAAGACTTGGGCTGCGCTGTGCCCTGATTTTACAACAGTTACTGCATATAGAAGCAAGACGTCAGAGCGACTTTAGCGCCACGAGAGGCCGGTTTCTCATACAGCGCAGACCCATATTTTTTTGCCCTGCATTTGGTCAAGATTGTGTGCCACGAATACAAGCGCCACATAAAAATAACATTTTTTGGGCAGCCCCCCTAATACAGACATGTGCCTGACCGTTCTTTAATATAGAACTTCGAAGAACTGTTAAAATAGAGGCTCTGTTAGACCGTTCCGTGTCCTACGATTGCGTGGGGAATCCAGCAGCGATTATACAGAGCCTCATTTAGGCCTCAATCAACGCGCAGGCCGTTGTGGTCAAATAAAATATTTGGCAAAAATGCGATTTTCCGCATGGTTTAATCAGCCCCAACCGCATCAATGTCTGGTGTCTGAATAACCAAACAGCCTTTTTTGGTTGGTTTTCGTTGTGTGTTCGGGGTCAAGTTAAAAATAAACAACATCTTTGCACATTTTTACTTTCAAGAGTCACACATCGACTTGTCGTTCTTGTGAGGACGCAGCTGGTCATGGATGCTATTGCCATGCAATGTTATCGTTCAATATACAGTTTCACAACGCGTGAGTGCAGAATAAACTGGAGTTTAAAATGGCAGAGCAACATGATGAAAGTATGATGAATAACCTGTATTGGTGGGGCATTCCGACGCTGTTTCGCTGTCCGCATCAGGATTTGGCTGGTTCTGATATAGCTCTGGTCGGGGTGCCACATTCAAGTGGGAACGGCACAACAGAACGCGATCAGCATCTGGGGCCACGGGCAGTGCGTAATGTTTCAGCCTTGCAACGTCGGGCTCATTCTGGGTTTCAAATAGATCCTTGGGAACTGGCAACGGTCATAGATGCCGGTGATGTTGCGTTCCCCCGGGCTAATAACAATGAGCACTGCATCCAGCAAATAACCGATTACTATAAGAAAATAGACTCTGCGGGGGTACGACCTGTTTCGATCGGTGGCGATCATTCGATCACTGGTGGGATTGTGCAGGCGCTTGGCAAGGGACATTTGGCCAAAGGAGAGAAAGTGTGTTTTTTGCATCTTGATGCGCATACGGATGTCTTCACCACTGTGGACCATTTTCTTGGGGCGGAAAAATCAGCGGCGCATTGGGGGGCTTATTTGGTCGATCAGGGCCTGGTTGATCCATCTCATTCGATGCAAATTGGTCTGCGCGGCCACCCGCGCACGTTAGATTGGCTGCAGCCCTCTTATGACTATGGCTATAATATTGTCACCATGGCCGAATATCGCCAGCGCGGCGCGCTTGAGGTGATCGAGCAGATTAAAATTAAACTGGCAGGGCGTCCGGTTTATATCACTTTTGACCTCGATTGTTTGGACCCAAGTGTGGCGCCTGCCGTTTCCAATCTCGAGCCGGGTGTTGGGGGCTTTTCAATCGATGAGGCTGTGCAATTGCTACATGCTGTGCGGGGTATGAATATTATTGGTGGCGACGTCGTGTGCTTGATGCCCACCAAAGACAGCCCCAATCAAATCACTGCGATGGTGGCAGCATCAGTGATGTTTGAAATGATTTCGATGATGGCCGAGCGGGTGGGATAAAGGCTTCCTGCGCAGCATTGAAAAAGCTTCAAACATTGCGAGTCCGACCAGCGGTTTTAACGTGTTAAAGCGGTCCAGCTTTGAATGTGGTTTTTATGTGATAAGGGCCCTAGTTTGCGGCTTACTTACTAAAATGGAGTATTTAGACCTTTGTCTTTACTTAATCGGCTGAATTTTAATGGGATAGGTCATCAAAGTAAGCGTAATAAACCAATAAGTATATGGGTGTGGGCCAAACGAGCTATGGTCTCAATTCTGCTCCATTCATGCTGTCATAAACTACAGAAGACGTTATTTGACCGTTTACCAAGGCATCAAGCGCAGAACGGATTGGCATGCTGGGCCTCAATCATCCCGGTCAGCAGATTTGCCTACATCTGACCGAGCCCAACGATAGAGGCGGTAACGCCAAGTATGGTATTTCCGGAGCCAGTGGTGATTTAAATAAACTTGATTGGCTTTAAGGTGTGGATTCTGAAGAATTTATGGTTGTTTTAGAAAAAGCCTCTGAAACAATGTGCATCTGCTATGGGTGTGGGGGTTAAAGTAATGTGCACTTAAGCTGTGAATTTCACGCTGCTTACCGCACCGCTTGAAACCCCATACGAGACGCTTGCGTATCTGCCCAAAGCGGGCGATTGTACGGCGGTCTTGATCAAAAAAAACGACAAAGTGGGTGCGGCCCTGAAGCGTATAGCGAACATAGCGCTGCAAACTCTAAATCTACCATTTTGATAGTTTACTGAGTTTTTGCGAGTAATCCGTTTCCCGAGTGACCATTTTAATAGACGTAGGAGTGTCCTAGCTTGCGCCTTTGCAATTCTGGTGAGGTGTTCTTAGGGCAGGGCAATGAAACAGGTGCTTTTTAAATGATGGTTTATCGCGCAAGATGAACTACGATATGAGCACAGATGGCCTGCATAGCAAGGGAGATACGGGTGGATAGGTTCGACAATATACCTGAGACAGCATTGGCGTGGCATCGTACCGGCGAGGGAGCTGTGCTGGCGACCGTGATCCAGACATGGGGATCTGCGCCGCGTCGGGTAGGGTCGCAGCTGGGCATCAACCGTGCGGGCGATTTGGTGGGGTCGGTATCGGGTGGATGTGTCGAGGGTGCTGTCGTTCTCGAGGCACTGGAGGCTCTGCAGATGCAAAAACCCCGCATTTTGGAATATGGTGTAAGTGATGGTGATGCCTTTGCGGTTGGGTTGGCCTGTGGTGGGACAATTAAAATATTACTCGAACCAGTTGGGGCGGTTTTGTCTGAGGCCTTGCTCGCGGATTTGGTTGCGGCGCGGCAGGCGCGCCAAGCCGTGGCCTATGTGGTCAATATCGAGACTGGGGTGCGACGGCTGGATAGCGAAGGGCATGAGGTGCGGTTTCGGATGGACCGCTCTGGGTTTGACGAAGACCTGCAAACCTTTGTCGCCGTTCACAATCCGCCCTTGCGGTTGGTAATTGTTGGTGCAGTGCATATTGCACAGGCTCTGGTGCCGATAGCCCGCGTTGCGGGATATGATCCAATCTTGGTGGATCCCCGTGACAGCTTTGCCTCTGAGGCGCGGTTTCCCGGTGAGACAATGTTGAAAGACTGGCCTGATGAGGCGCTGCAATCGTTGGGGTTGGACCCGCGCACAGCGCTGGTTTTATTAACCCACGACCCGAAATTGGACGATCCGGCGCTGACATATGCACTGGCGTCGGATGTGTTTTATATTGGTGCGCTTGGGTCAAAACGCACACATTCATCCCGAGTTGAACGGCTCAAAGCCGCTGGGTTTTCAAAGATGCAGATTGATCGGATTCAAGGGCCCATCGGTCTGGATATTGGTGCGGCTGGCCCCGCCGAAATTGCGGTGTCGGTGATGGCAGAAATGACCCGTGTATTGCGGCAGGGCGCATGAACTTTGGTGCTGTTCCGGTTGCGGATGCCATTGGGGCCATTCTGGCTCATTCTGTGCGTCTTGAAGGGCGACGGTTGCGTAAGGGTTTGGTGTTGACAGCACAGGACGTCGCAGCACTCGCACGGGACGGTCACAGCGAAGTGACAGTGGCGCGGTTGGCGCCGCAAGATTGCGCCGAAGATGAGGCTGCACAGCGTTTGGCGATGGCGTTGGTACCAGACCCTGAGGCAGCTGGTATCCGTCTCAGCGCGCCTTTTACGGGGAGAGTGAATATCTTTGCCCAAGGCCCTTGTGTTGCACGCTTTGACACGGGGCGGTTGCTGGCGCTTAATCAGGTGGATCCGATGATTACGCTGGCCACAGTGCCGAATTATACCCAGCTGACCGCAGGTGGCATGATCGCAACCGTCAAAATTATTTCTTACGGGGTGCCTGATGGGGCGCTTGATCGGGCCTGCGATTTAGGGCGTGGCGCGATTGAAGTGGCGGTGCCGGTCTTTAAGAATGCAGGGCTGATTATCACCGATATAGCCGGTGGGCCGGGGGCAAAGGGGGCAGATGCGATCGAGGCGCGGTTACAGGCGCTGGGAATGGCACTGCACTCGACCATGATTGTGCCGCATAGGATTTCCGCATTGGCTGAAGCTATTTCTGGTTGTGACGCCGAAATGATTTTGATCCTGACAGGATCTGCAACATCTGACGCGATGGATGTCGCACCTGAGGCGCTGCGCTCTGCGGGGGGCGAGGTGACCCGTTTTGGTATGCCGGTTGATCCCGGAAATCTTTTGTTTATCGGCCAGATAAAAGGCACCGAGGTGATTGGTTTGCCAGGGTGTGCCCGGTCGCTGGCGCTCAATGGTGCTGATTGGGTGCTGTCACGATTGGCGTGCGGACTTGCGGTAACATCTGCTGATATTGCAAGTATGGGCGTCGGTGGTTTACTAAAAGAAATTCCCAGCCGTCCAATGCCAAGAGCGCGCAAGCCGCGCCAAGGTGCGTGACACGGGCGCGGAAACATCAAAACCCCTAACCGACAAGGTGAGGGCTATGATCCGTCAGATTGCTGGTTGGTTATTTCGGGCAAGAAAATCGCACAGCTCTGAGTAAAGGACCGGGCGTTCCTCTTCGCTTAGAAACGCGCCAATCTCGACCTCTCGGCCATTGCCCGTCAGGGTCAGGTAATTAGGAACCGGACCGCCGCTGGGGTAAATTGACAGTTTTGTCCAATAGACATTACAATCCCATTGCTGATGATCACCTTTGGGATTGCGCCGTCGCAAGTGCACGTCGTTGGCCTCAAGGCTAAGGGTCTCTAAAATATTATGGTCATGATAGCTACGCTTAAGCGCCAGCCAAATTGCGGCGACCGTCACCATAAGAAACGGCAATACCCCCCAGAGAACGGCTGTTCCAAGAAGCGGAAACAGTGGCAGCAGGATCAGCGCGAATGTAACCGCTATAAAGCCAACAAACCCTCCGCTTGGCAGCGAGGAATGTGGCCATAGCTGCAAGCATGCTGGGCTGTCATTTTCATTGGTATGTGACCATTTATACGGCATTACTCAACTCTAATTTGCACAGACTTTTAATTAGTACGCGGGGGGGCTTTGTAAAATATTTTAACACAGTTTTACAAAAAAAGGCCCCGATTTTAAAACGGGACCTTTTGACAGATTATGGTTGCGCCACTTTAATGCGCCGGGGCTTTGTCCCACTCTTCCTGCTTTGGAAGAATTTCAAACGTATGCTCAGGCGGAGGGCTCGACAATGTCCACTCCAGCGTGTCGGCATATTCGTTCCAATAGTTGTTTTCAGTGATTTTTTTGCCATACAACAGCGAGTAGGCGATCACACTAAAGAACAGCAGGAACGAGGCAAAGGATAAAAATGCACCGTAGCTCGATATTTGGTTCCAATAGGCAAAAGCCTCTGGATAATCGATATAGCGGCGCGGCATACCCTGACGGCCCAAGAAGTGCTGTGGGAAAAAGGTAATGTTGGAACCAATGAACATCATCCAAAAATGCAACTTACCGGCCCATTCGGGGTACTCACGACCAGTCATCTTGCCAAAGTAATAATAGATCCCGGCGAAGATCGTGAATACGGCACCCAGAGACATCACATAATGGAAATGTGCCACGACATAGTAGGTGTCATGATAAACTCGGTCGATACCAGCCTGTGCCAGAACAATCCCAGTGACACCACCAACAGTAAACAAGAACAAAAATCCAAAGGCCCAAAGCATCGGGGTTTTAAACTCGATCGAGCCGCCCCACATGGTGGCAATCCAGCTGAACACTTTCACGCCTGTCGGCACTGCGATGACCATAGTGGCCAGCATAAAGTACGACTGTTGGGTCAGGGACATTCCAACTGTGTACATATGGTGCGCCCAAACCACGAAACCCAAACCACCAATGGCGATCAGGGCCCAAACCATTGGCAGATAGCCAAACACGGGTTTGCGCGCAAAGGTCGCGATAACGTGACTGATTAATCCAAAGCCGGGCAGGATAATAATATAGACCTCCGGGTGTCCAAAGAACCACAAAATATGCTGATACAATATGGGGTCACCACCGCCGGCAGGATCAAAGAACGTCGTTCCGAAATTACGGTCGGTCAACAACATCGTGATCGCACCCGCCAAAACTGGCAGCGCCAAAAGAATCAACCAAGCCGTGACGAAAATGGACCAGGCGAACAGCGGCACTTTGAACAGGGTCATGCCTGGCGTGCGCATGTTCAGAAAGGTGGTGATCATATTGATCGCACCAAGAATTGAGCTGGCACCAGACAAATGAACCGCGAAAATCGCCAGATCCATCGACATGCCTTCTTCGTTCACCGACAGCGGCGGATACAGAACCCAGCCCACGCCCGAGCCAAGCTGTCCGTTGCCGCCAGGGGCTAAGATCGAACATACAGCCAGCGTTGTACCTGCAACATACAGCCAGAACGACAGATTGTTCATCCGCGGGAATGCCATGTCGGGTGCACCGATTTGCAGCGGCATGAAGTAGTTACCAAAACCGCCAAACAGGGCAGGAATAACCACAAAGAACATCATTAAGATGCCGTGACCGGTAATCAAGACATTCCAAAGATGGCCGTTTGGTGTACAAGCCGCGTTGGCATTTGCGATGAAACGCGCGCCTTCTTCGCACATGTACTGTACGCCTGGGTCCATAAGCTCCATGCGCATATAAACGGTAAATGCGACCGCAATAAATCCGACCAAAGCCGACACAACCAAATAAAGGATGCCGATGTCTTTGTGATTGGTGGACATGAACCAGCGGGTGAAAAACCCCCGTTGATCTTCGTGCTCGTGGCCGTGAATGGCTGCGTCTGCCATGTCTGCCTCCTGATTCTAAGTGTTTCCTCGCGGTTTTTTTGGTACCGCAATTTCCTTGATGTTGGTTTTAGTGCGCTTATGGCCTGTCGGCAATAACTGTCTTTGTCGCAGGCAGAATAAATTAACGCGGGTGTACAGCGGGTACAACCGCACGTGTAAGAGAATCCGCACAAGAGTTGGCACTGGAGGGACAGCCGGGGGTGAACAGTCGGGCTATTCAGACATAGACTTTAAGTAGGCTGCGACATCAGCCCCCCCTTTTTTCAGCTTATAGGACATCTTACTACGTGCTTTTTTGTCCTCTAAGGTTTCTTTCAGATAAGCGGAGGGGTTCAGAATAAAAGCGGCAAGTTCAATTTCGTCCCAGACCAAGCCGGTAGCACCCGCCGCTTTCAAGGCCTTGCTGTAACGAAATTCGGCACTTCCTGCCGTGCGTCCAATAACCCCGTAGAGATTGGGGCCGGCTTTACCGCCCTTGCGCAAAACTTCACCGTTGCCGTCGATAATCGCATGGCATGCGGTGCATTTTTTGAAGGTTTTATCACCAAGGCTTACGGGGTCGGCGGCAAAGGCAGCCAAGCCGATGAACGTCAGGATAAGGCTGGTCGATAACAGGTGTTTCATGTCTGGATCCTTTTTAGAATTGTAAAATGTTGGTTATGCGATGGCTAATACTTGGACAGTTTCTTGGTTACGGGTTGATCGACGCTGAAAAAACCGTTTCAAATCGACGTCGCAAGGCGAGATCAAGATCATTCATCGTCACTGGAAGGCCAAGATCGACCAAACTTGTTACGCCGTGGTCGGTTATACCACAGGGTATAATGCCGTCAAAATGTCGTAGGTCCGGGTCAAGATTAATCGAAATTCCATGAAAGCTGATCCACTTGCGCAGTCGGATGCCAATTGCCGCGATTTTGTCATCTTGCAGTTGTCCTATCACGGTTCTGGGCTTGTCATCGCGCGTCACCCAAACGCCGACACGGCCTTCACGGATTTCCCCTTTGATGTTGAATTCCTCCAGCGTGGCAATCACCCAGGCCTCAAGTTGCTGAACAAATTTCCGCACGTCGCGGCCCCGCGCTCCGACATCAAGCAACACATAGGCGACCCTCTGACCCGGACCGTGATAGGTATACTGACCGCCGCGTCTAGTGGCAAAGACAGGAAAACGGTTGGGGTCGGTCAAATCAGCGGGTTTGGCGCTAGTGCCTGCGGTGTAAATTGGCGGATGTTCGACCAGCCAGACTGCCTCATCAGCGCGGCCTTGGGCGATCGCTGTGGCGCGCGCTTCCATCCAGGCTACTGCTTGAGGATAGTCGGTCAGCCCGTCTGAGATGATCCACTCTACCATGTCTTTTGGTCCATAAATGTGATAGCTGCAGTCCTGCGTATGGGGCAGGGCGCTTGGCGAAAGTGACGTCTATGGGCCTTGCCGGTTTGGGTTCAGCGGTGCACCACGACGCGTTGGCCAACTATGACGATGAACACCTCTCTGTTCAAGTCTATAGGCGCAGGGCTCTCTAATGGCGCGCCGTTTGCTGATGACTGCCGGTATTTTCCGCTGACGTAAGTCAGTGCGCTTTTTTCGGACCCAAGGTCAGAATCTTGCCACTAGATTGCGGAAAACTCCCTGTCTAACATGGGTGATGTCAGTGATATCGTCCGACACATTACCATTTTGAAATCCAACGCCGAGTTTAAGAGTGTTGCCCAGATACGGATAGACTGCCATGAGACTGTCGATCTCGGTGGTCTTGGCATTCACGCCGCGGAATTTGCGGCACTCTGCGGTGATATCCCCAGCTTGGATCACGTGCCAATCGGCACGGATAATTGCCAGATGGGCGCTTGATGGGGTAAATTTTTGGGGCTGTGATCTTGCGGCGACCTGCGATTTTCGAAAGGCATACTTTGCGCCGAGTGATAATTTAGGAACCAGATCGTAAAGCGTCTCAATCGAAAACACATGGCTTTTTTGAACTGACCCGACTTGCGTGCCGTCGATCGCAATCTGATCCGCTGCTGGCAGATCGCGCAGATACGTGTTCTGCAATAAGAGGTTCAGGCAATCGTTGGAAACGGGACGCCGCGCCTAACCCAGCGTGCCCTCAGAATATTCACCATCGCGAAAATTGCCGCCTGATTGTTTTGAAACCAAGGCATCAACGCCTGTGAGAAACTGCCAGTTGGTATTGAGGCGGGTCTGGTGGTGTGCGCTGAGCCCCCATGTTTTTGGCTTCTGGTGCTTGGTTTTTTCGGTTTCGGTACTGTACTCTGACCGCAGGCGGCCCGTTTGGGTGTTTTGATTGTTGTCAGCCGCGCCAAACGAGATTGTATTGCGCCTTGGGCTTGCATGCCCAGTCTCTGAGACATGCCCGCTTTCAAGGGTCGCAGTATATTTGAGATAACGCGTGCGTTCGTAGGATATGCAATAGGTTTTGGCGATCGTGGTTCTATTGGCATGTTGACCCCGGCTGTTTTCAATAAATCCCGAACCAGTGTCGGTGGCTTTAAATTTGGTCCCAGCAGTGATTTTGCGTTCTCTATTGTGGATACCCGAGGTTCCAGACAATCCGAGCGATCCCAATGCATAGCCGATATGGATTTCATTGTTGCGTTTGCTCACATAGCTGAGGCGTGCGCTTGCATTGATCCCGTCATCACCGTCTGAGGCTTTTGCATCCAGAGTCAGCCGCTGTGCAACTTTTGCTGAAAACCCGATCCCCAGGCGATTATCGCGTACTATATTGCTGCGGCGTTGAAGTGCGTTTGACCAAAGAAATATTCTGAAAGGCGGTCGCTGTAATCCCAATTAATCCTGAAACCCAGATTGCTGAGACGGGTTTTGGCTGTCTGATTATTCGATGTTTTATGTTTGGTGGAGAGCCCGCACTTCACTGACCATCTAGGCGTAATTTTATAGGTTGATCTATGCTCAAGACGTTCGATTGACGCATCCGGTTTTTTCTAAAGTCTCATAAGTGGCTCCTAGGCTGTGACTGTTGGATATTTCAATTTCCAAATTCAGTTCTGTTGTTGTCTGGCTCGTGTCAAATTTTTGTGTTGGCGCGGCAGATCTTGCGCCTGTCTTGGTATAGGGCAAATCTACACCCCTGGATTTGCGCACCCCAAAACTCGCAAGATCAAGCGTTATTCTGGCTCTGGTTGCTGCTGCAGTGCTATTCTGAGTGGCCGAATTCACCGCGATATCCAGACCTCCAATAAGCGCAGTGTTGAACGCAAACCTGTGCCCGCGAGACCGCGCGTGTCTGACAACCAGCGCGCCGTTGTTTCCCAAGTCATAATGCAGATCTAACCCGCGGTTGTTTTGAGGCCCGTCTTTGGTGCGCTGAGAATGGCCGCTGATCCCGATCCGCAGCTCTTTGGTGACGGACACTTCGGTCCTGCCGCCTTTTGTCGCCTGATCCAAGGTCAAATTGGTCGGCCTTGCACGTTGAGTCAGCTGTAAAAGCCATGCCAACTGGCCATGTATCGATTATGCAGACCGAACTGGCCTCTCTGAAATTGACCACACCCTGAGTGGCGGTTGTGTTTTCAACGTTGATTTTATAGAAAAAACCGTCGCTCAGATTGACGGTGCTGATTTTATTGGCGGTCGATTGGGTGGCGGTTGATTGCGTGGTGAAAAATGCCTTTTTCGTCACGGCAAGATCGACCAAGGTTAACACGGTGACTGTATGAGCGTCGTCGTTGTTTTCGGACGGACTTTCCCATTTCTGGTCTGTTTTGGTTTCGTCTGACCTGACTGACGCGGTATTTGTGACAGCACCTGCAGTTTTCGGTGTCACCTTAAGGGTAATGGCGTTTTTGGTGTTTGCATCAGTTTAAGCGTATGTGCGTATTAGGGTTGGGGTTGTTGTTGAACTGGGCGCAATACATGTGGCGCCCACAGCTTCATGGCTTTTATGGGGAACATCCAGAGAATAAGCTGTGGCTGAATTGGTTCGGGCGTCGACATTGTCATTGGCCTTGAGGTTGTCTCCACCAACATTTTTTATATTCAGTACAATATCCTGTGACGTGTCTTTGGTCAAAATGGATATAGTACAGGTCACGTCAAGAGCCGTCGAAACGCTGTTTGCAATCTTTGCAGCGCAGCCCGCAGGCAAGACCATGTTTTCGCGCACGTCTGAGACGACATTGATCCAGGTCAGCCGGTCCTTAAGCCGTATGCTTGTCGCAGGCCGGGGCCCGTTGTTGGTAACTGCCAAGGTGAAAACTTGCGGCTCGCCTGCGTTTACTTCTGTTTGTCCAACAGATTTTTCAATTTGAATGTCTGCGCTTTTTGCAGCTGTGGTTGAGGCCCCTATCCGATAACAGACCGTATTATTGCCCTTTAAATCATCCAGTTTACGATGGTTTGCCCCGTCCGTATCTGCCACTGTCATCTTGTTTGAAAAGCGGCCGTATTGGTTTTGGTGGCGGTTGCTAACAGGGTCAGCAGCGGGGTCCTATCAGCGATTTTCAGTGTGATCACCTCATCGCTGATGCACGCGATCGCGACAGGCCTGACAGTCTGGTCTGACGGGTCAGGCGTGCAGGTCTAACCCGCGCTTTCCACACCAAGATATTTTATACCCGCGGTAAGTTATCGACGATTTTTATTTTGCTGATATACTCTGTGGCGTCATTATTTTGTGCGCTTGACGGAAATCCCTATTGATTTCCCACCACCACCCAGATTGGGATTAGGGCCAAGTTTCGCAGCCTTAAAATCAATCCTTGGCATTTGCAAATCAGCGCCACCATCATTTGCAGTATTATTTGAGCCGTTCTGGTCTGTCGGATCGTTGGTGTTTACTATTTCAGCTTGATTGGGGGCGTGGTTCCCAATGCTAGATACTGTTGCTGTGTATGCGATATCACCGACAGAAGTGTTGTCGCCGGCAGAGGTTTTGTCGCCATCAGCCCCTGCGGGGGGCAGTTTTTTTGTGCGAGTCAGAGTTTGGTGGGTGATAGTGCAGGCCCAACCGTTGGTGTCACCTGACATAATATCTATATAATTGGTCGGAAAAGTATCGGTAATGGTCATTTTTTTCGGGGTCAGAGCCTGAATACGTCGGGCTCAGCGTGAACGTGGCTGTGTCGTCGATCACCAAGAGACGCTCTAGTACACGGGTTTTGCCGAGTTTCATACCGGTGCCGGAGGTGACCTTAAGCTCCAAGGCACTACCGTTGTTCCCAGCATCAGAATCACGGCATTGACTTATGACGGCCCCTGTCCCACAGAGCGTCGAGATGCCGGCCGTGGGTACTTGGCCTGCAAAAGTAAGTGGTATCTCATCGCCGATAGAAAGGCCCTCGATCGAACAGACAATTTCTTGGTTTTCTTCGTTAACTTGAAGCCTGCAGGAAGGCTGGTTATCGACAGGCCCGGGGGCACC
>Ga0209092_10002737_pt1 | contig 15914 bp, 11 predicted proteins | sample FraStrMetagenome_FD_187446 | JGI IMG/M metagenome (GOLD analysis project Ga0209092, IMG submission 187446) | Marine eukaryotic phytoplankton communities from Arctic Ocean - Fram Strait ARC3M Metagenome (SPAdes) (version 2) | ecosystem: Environmental > Aquatic > Marine > Oceanic | place: Fram...
ATGACGTCATACTTTATTGTTTATGTTTTACCTCAGTTTAACATTTACTAACTATATTGTTTCTATGTCTCAGTATTACTTTCATGTCTTCAGTTCGTCGTCAAACAATACTTTTGATAATCCAACCTACATAGATGTTAGAAAAACTGCAGAATAAATTCACCTTACCAAAAAAACCTGCAGATAATAACTAAATTCGCATAATTTGAGAAAACCTTAACGTAATCCTAGCCATTACTTAACATTATATTAATTAGGCACAATCACGAGTTTATTCAGAAAACCGAAAAAACCTCGAATATTCATTATGAGTCTAGAAGAAACAGGAGTTTTCTTGGCACAGGATGCTTCTAAGTCTTCACCCGATGATAATGCCATGTTTGACTTAGATAGCATACACGAAGCTGGAAGGAGAATATTAATGCCTTTGCAGATGGTGGATTTGGACTCGTATAGCAGCGAAGAATCAAATACAGATATAAGTGTTGTTCTTCCTGAAAATATCGATGATAGTACAAATAATTTACCAATTGCAACTCATTACACCGGGGAAAATCAAGAAGAAAATGACAGTATTATTGAAGGTGTAGTCGTTACACCAAATACTGAAAAATCCAATAATCCATCTTTACTTTTTCTGCTTTTTATGATTGTTATTTCCGTCGCTGTAATTGCTTTAGTGACAAGCAGAAAAGAAGCTCCGTATCAAGACATTGCAACTCTTGCGGATTTTCCGATACTCTCTCCAACCATGTCACAGCATCCTACTTCGTATAACGCGGGTTATCTGAAAGAAATGTTTGCACCTGTCTCGGGAGAGGAAGTCCTTGATGATCCAAACTCAGTACAGCACTTTGTGTGGAAGGAATTATTATCGCCACATTTAGATACCTACATCCGGGATAATGCGATCTCTCTCAATGATACTGAGGACCTAATCCAACGATACGTAATGACGGTGGTACATTTGAGCACAATTCAGAACTTAGATCCTTTGAAACCTACTTTGGCAGCTATTGATGACTTTCCTCACGTGTGCATAGTTTTTCCATGCAATGAGGAAAAGAAAATTACTGTTGTAGAATCAAGATTTGAGTGGTCAGCTGGTCAAGGTGGTGGAATCATTGCAAGTGAGATAGGCGAGCTTAAAAGCCTCACACACCTTGTTATCAATGGAAATAGGGCTCGAGGCACAATACCCACAGAAGTAGGAATGTTACAAGAATTGCAGTATCTTGATCTCATGGATAATTTGTTCACAGGAACTATACCATCTGAGATCGGCAAGCTTGAAAATTTGAGAGTTCTTCATCTTCGATCGAACATGTTTTCAGGGAGTATCCCATTAGAGATTGCCAATTTAAAAGATCTTATATTTCTAGATGTTTCCGATAATATGCTCACAGGTACCATTTCAAGTACGTTCAATAACTTAAAGAGTCTCGAAGTTCTTGCTTTGAACAACAACTCTTTAATTGGGCCAGTAAATTTTTTCTGTGATAGACATTTTGCTTCCAACGGAACCTTTTTTGTTGAGATGGACATTGGATCTTCCAATCCATACGAGATATCTGGTATGTTAGGTTTAAGCCTAGATTGCGAAAGAATGAATGAATGCAGTTGCTGTAGATGTAATTAGAAAAAATAGATTTAAGAGGCTCACTCTAACTCTCATATTGGAGAGATAAAGATGATTGTGATGTCCAAAGAATAACGTTGTTATGTCAAAAGCAATTTGAACATATTTTCATCTTACATAAGTAACAACTTCTTCCGATCCAACTAAGTGTCATTGAACAAAACAGTTATAGCGCTTTTAATTTTCGTTTATATTATTCACGAAAGGAATTATTTTATCTATGTACAACTAAAAGGCCTTCATTAGGACTTGAGACACTCAAGAAGAAAAAAAATCATAAAGGTTGTAACTCAATATATTTGTTCTAGTTTTAGGAGATGGTGCATGTATTATTTCTCCATTGTAAATAAAATTATTTTGTCGAGTTCGAAGGTATTATTTGGCTATATAATAGAATTTGGACGGAGCGGGAGCGCAGGGGGTGGACGATATTGATTCATGTAGGTGTTAGACGATTGTTGGGGTAGCCCAGGATTTGATGGCGCAATATGAGGAGGATTCGAATTAGGCCGCATTGCTTTCTTTCTAGCTTCTTCTTTACGTTTTTTTTCTTCTGTCTCTTCTGCTTCTCTTTCTAGGACTTTCATGACATTGTCGCATCTTTTCTGAATTTCAGCCACGTTCCTTGACTTGAAAAACCAATCGAAACGAAATTGCCATGCCCTACGAATTTCCATTCTGATTCTTTCCGCTGCGCCATAACCATGACGATGCATCATGCACACAAGAAATGCATCCTCTTCCTCTGTATATGCGCGTCCTTTATATCCTGGTCCATAATTAAACTTCATAGTATGCCAAGAATTATTCATCAAATCTTCTATAGTCGTGTTTTCTGGAAATTTATTTGGTTCTTCATTTTCTCCTTCATCTCCGGGCAAAGATCCAAAGCAATCAGTTAGATGACGTTCTACTTTTTCTTGAACCAGCTCTCTAATGTGTTTCAGCCGCAATATTTTCTTTTCGCCACGTTCTACTCTTTCGATTACCCTCTTCCAATCATTTATGCGCCTGTAATTAGTCCAAAATGCAATAAAGTATCTTTTTACCTCGGACTCGTGTTTACCACACTCATGAGAAACATCGTGTGCTATATTTTCTATATCAAATCTTCCATAACGTTCTAAACTACTGGTGAATGATTTAAAATCTTTACGGGACCAGTCAGGAAAACCTTCTTCATGCAAACGATTTTTTTCCTCCAAGCAATCTTTTGGAAGGTTGTATTTGTCTAGAGCATTCTCAAGCTCGTCAATCAATTCAAGAATTTCTTCAGTACTCTCTCCTTTGGCTATAGGATTCCTGGTATTATGAATTGAAGGAGCATGCTTTGACTTAAGTCGTAATTCTTGAATACGGTCTAAATGAGAAGCTTTTCTTATAGAAAGCTGCCGTTCCATTTCATTCAATGTTTCCAAGCGATCGACTTGAAAAAGTTGAAAATCCTGAAATGTAGGGCCTTTCTTACGTTTTTTTGCGGTTTCAGTGGTACTTCCGCTAGTACTCATTGCTTCGCGATAATATTCATTCACATCATAATTTCTTTTGCGTTCCCTTTGGGGCAAATTTATGAAGTTTCCAGAGTTCTTGTTCTTATCTCTGTAGTTCTTTCCATCAAAAGACAAAATGTCTTTCTCAGCATCTTCCCCAGAAAGAGAGAAACTTGCCAGATTGTGCTGTGCATTAGTTTGTAATTTTGCTTGCATCAAAGCAGTTCTTTCTTCACCCTTGGCTATCAGAGCATCGATATCATCATCTGTGTATGTACCCCCTTTACTGCTCAAAATTTGATCAGCTCCAAATCGCACCATGTGCATGATATCCTTTTTGTCAGCGGATTGGTGCTTTTCAGCAAGGCGACCTTGCTGAATAACTGCAGCATCAAGAAATAACTTTCGGTCAGCTCGCTCGATAATTTTCTCTTCCACCGATCCTTCTGTTACAAACCTAAAAACTTGGACAGGCTTCTTTTGTCCAATACGGTGAGCTCTATCCATTGCCTGGAGATCAACCTGAGGATTCCAATCAGAATCGTATAAGATTACAATATCTGCAGTAGCAAGATTGATTCCTAATCCACCTGCTCGAGTACTCAACAAAAAGCAAAATTTACTAGAATCAGGAGCATTAAAGTCATCCATTTGAGAATCTCTCTTTTCCCCATCTGTATTCCCGTCAATCCGACAATACTCGAACCTAACATATCGCATGTAATCTTCCAAAATGTCAAGAACCCTTGTCATCTGAGAAAAGATAAGCACACGACTCCCTCGTTCCTTAAGCTTCGGTAGCAGCTTGTTCAAAAGCATCATTTTTCCAGAGGCTTCCCATATATGAGGACCATCAAAATATGGTGGTCCTTCTTCCGCTCCTTCAAAAAGGTAGGGATGGTTACACACTTTTCGAAGCTGCATTAAAATATTGAGGAGGCGAACTTTGTCGGGGCCACCTAATGAATTCAATTCATGTGCATCTTTTCGAAGAATACGGGTGTACCATTCCTGTTGCAAATCAGTCAAACCAATGAAGAGTTTTGTTTCTTTTTTAGGTGGCAAGGAACACGCAACGTCTTTTTTGACGCGACGAAGCATAAAAGGACGGAGTACTGTATGCAACTTTTTTATGACGTTGTCTTGACTTGAAGTTGACGTGACATTGAACCATGCGTCAAATTGTTCAGCATCACCAAAAACCTCTGGTAGAAGGAAGTTCAGTAAAGCCCACAATTCATGAAGATTATTTTGGAGAGGAGTTCCTGTAATCAAAACACGATATTTCGTATTCATAATTCGGACTACTTTTGATAGAGAAGAGTTTTCATTTTTGATCCTGTGAGCTTCGTCAATTATTAAATAATTCCAATCTATTCTGCTGAGCGGGGTCTTTGCTTTTAAGATTCCCTCATAACTAGTAACTAATACGTCAAACTTCCTCTTTCCAGTTTTGGGATCAGGAGGAAGTTCCTCATTGATAACTCGTTCACGATCAGCTTTATTACCCAGCATTCGAACCGCTTTAATAACAGGGCACCATTTCTTCAATTCGCGAATCCAATTTCCAACAACACTCTTTGGGACTATGATAATGTGTGGGCCACGGACACCACGAGCTTCACGTAAGTAAGCCAAAAGCGATATTGTCTGCAGAGTTTTACCTAGACCCATTTCATCTGCCAAAATTCCATTGATTCCGTGATCATGCAATTTGATCAACCAATTCAATCCTTCTAATTGATACGGATGCATCTTACAATAAGATGCCAAATTAGATGGTTGTTTATCCAAACGAACTACACGTCTCTTTGATTGAGCAGCCTTCAACATCTGTGAATCTTCTTCTGCTTCAGTAAGACGTTTACCTCCTCCTCTTGCTCCCTTTTTCCCTTTCTTGCCCTTTTTGCTTTTGCTTTTCTTGTTTTCTGCAGCAACAGTACCAGCAAGAAAGTGAGCAAAAACCTCTGATTTTTCTAATAGATACTTAAACTTAACCTCGGGGTCTATATCATCACTGCTCTGTGATTTTTCAGCCTCCATAAGCTCTTTCTGCTCTTTACGTGCCTCTTCAAGTTCTTTATCAGCTAAAGCAGCTTCATTTTGCTCTTGCTCCGAAGAAGTTTCATTTTGACTTCCCTCTTCAATTACATTATCTGCTTCGGATTCTTGTTCAGTTTCTTCCTCTCCTTCTCCGTCTTCATCAATGTCCATTCCTTTTGATGGTGGTGCGCAGTGTCGAGGATGAATCGAGTTAGATTTAAATTAGATAATTTTCGTTTCTCACGCAATTACAACGCTTCTACCTTGATCTTGTGTTTGAACAAGCTCATTTTGACATGAAAACAAGAATCTCAGCTCGATTTTGAATGAAAGAAAAAAGCACCAGTAATGTACCGACAAGAGAGAATTCGCAAACAATTTCAAGACAGCATTTAAGAACACAGATAGTGTGTACACACACCTTCTATTTCTACGTCGGACTCTTGATCATCATTCCCAACATCAGCTGGTTTTTCTTCAATCTTTTGGTCACCCATTTCGTATTAATAGTTTAAGACAAGGATGATTGAGAAATGATGATTGGGAGATTGGTTGATTCTTTTAGTATCAAGAAAATGTAGTTTGGAAGGTGAAGTGTTGTGTGTACCGTCCAATATACTGAAGAAATGAATAAACAGGAGGGAAAACTCCCTTCATAAAAACTATTGTACATTATTCCCATTTTCCTCATAATTTCCAATACATGTTTACGTAAAAAAGGTACGCTGTGCATTTTGCTAATCAAAATATATTTTATTTATGGCGCGAGAATTACTGAGAAAATGTTTTGTTTCCTTGTGACAACTGCGGAGCTTGCTTTCATATTTCAAGTCAGTAATACCTTCTAATAAAGAACAAGTCATCACATCAAACTTTCATAAAATTCATAAATCGTGTCTCAGTTGATAAATATAAATTAAGTTAATTTTCTTAGTATTATGCATAGTATCGTTCACTTTAAACATTCAAATACGGAAGGCAATAAATTGGCACAATATGTATTATTAAATCCAGTTCCTATTGATGATTGGTATTAATTATTGATATATATGTAGGAGGAGTGTTCGTCGAATCTCATTTTTTCCCAAAATATGGAACTATGCAATCTCCTTTCAAGAAACAATCAAAAAGAAAAATGATTTCCTTGAAACTATACGGAACAGGCATTTTAATTCTGAGATCAATGAAATAATTTCATTCATGTATAGAAGAAATTCATTCTCACTCCACGTCCACAATAAGTTTAAGTAATAACAGTAGGACTCTCTCTTCCAGTGAGTGACTCCATTTCTACAAGTGTGAGTGCGTAGTCAGCTAATTCTTTTAAAGCAACAGGAGCAGCTCTATCATGAGTAGAGGTATCTTTGTCATATTTTTCAACGTACATACGGATTGTTGCTCCTGCTGAACCTGTTCCACTCAGCCTAAATACGACACGTGATGGGGCACCTGTAGAGTCTTCAAAGTTGAGAATAAGTCCCTGTTTGGATGTTTGTGATCCATCAACTGGATCAGTGTATCTGTTTTTTTTTTACACCGAATTCAACATTTTAGATGAGACAATGAGGTAAACTCTCTTAAGGCAACTGAAAAATGAGCAAACTTACCCAAATTCAACCCCTTCCACTAAGCGGAATCCAGATAAGTCCTTTGAAATGGAGGAAACATTACCATCGACATATTTCTCACGGATCAAATCCATGACCTTGTTTGCTGCATCGGATTCCACGGCTATATTGTAAAAAAAGAATAAAAAAATTGAGCATTCTATTGGAACTCTGATCAAGAATGTTTAAGTTCTTTATCAGTATGAGGCATATCAATGTCTCACCCTCATAATCATATCGGCAATAAAAGTGGCGTCCATATTTAGCCCAATGCCTAGTCACAATGTCTTTCACACTAACCAAAGGCTTCCCATCTGCTACGTCTTCATTCGCCTTCATTAAAATTGACATCCAAGCTAAAACAGCCCATAATCCATCCTTCTCACGAATGTGATCACTTCCCGTCCCGAAACTTTCTTCCCCACACAAGAAAGGAGTGTAATCCCTCTTGTCAAAAAGTTCTTTAGAGCTCATCAAATTTCCAAAAAATTTCCATCCTGTTGGTGTGATAAAATATGGAATATCTCTGGCTTCGGCTACAACATCCAATGCCGCGGAAGAAGGCATAGATCGTGCTACCCCTTTTGGTCCACCGCCTTTGGCGAAATGAGGGATGGCTTCCCAGTTATCGCAGATCAATGCTAGACTATCAGAGGGTGTCACAAAGAAGCCTGCACCTGCAATAAGATTACGATCCCCATCTCCATCATTAGCTGCTCCAAGAGTAGGTAAGAATTCAGTTGACGAATTTTCAGCAGGAGACCCATCGCTAGTAAGTCCCATTTTCTCAACAAGAGATGCAGCATAAGTTAAGTTAGGATCAGGATGGCCTTTCCCGAAGTCAGGAAGAGGATTGCAACGCATAAGGGATGACTATATTTTAAATTACAACAAATTAAGATAAAATTGTAATCATTTTGAATTGGAATTGATGAATCGTAATAGGATTTGATTGTGAGGCTATGATTTTATGATGTTAGCAAAAGTTAAATTTATTTTTGTACATACCTCAGGTAATCCAAGCTCATCCACAAGAACTTTTTGAGCAAAAGGTCCTCCTGCTCCATGCATACCATCAAAGATTAGTGAAAATCCTTCTTTTTTGGAGAATTTTGATAACTCCTCAAAATCGAAGCATGATTTTAGAGTATCAATATAATTTTCAAATGGATCAACAATGGTCACAGTCGAGGTAGAGGTAATCTCAAAGACTGTTCCTACTTCTGCATTAAGGTCTACCTTAGTAGCTCCTTCAACTGATTTGAAGGATGAAATTTCAAGACTTCTTCTGTAGAGCTTTGGATTTAAGATAAAAGAGATATAAGAAGACCTGCTGACATTTTTTTACCAAATAACTAATTTAAGTTTTCTCTTACCTCGTCTGTAAACTCTTCACTAGCAGGTTGCCCAAAACCTTCGTTATACTTAATACCAAAATCTTCACCAGGTCCTCCGGGATTATGACTAGCTGTCAAAACAATTCCACCCTCTGCTTGACCATCTTTGAAGGTACGGATAGCAGCTGATACGGCAGGTGTTGACATGATTCCTCCTTGAGGAACCCAAATATTAGATACACCATTTGCAGAAAGAACAAGGAATATTCTTTGCATAGCTTCGTTGTTGTAGTAACGTCCATCACCTGCTACAATAACACTATAACAGAAGCCAGCTGTCAGGATTTATTTTTTAAGCAATACTTTGTTTTTGCTCAAAGCAGTGGCATATACTTACGTATTGAGCATCTCTCCATCATTTGCTTCTTTTGCTGTATCAATTAAGCTTTGAATGAAATTTTCAACATAATGCTTATTTGCGTCATCGTCAATTCCCTGCCAAACTTCAACTTTCTTACGAAGTCCAGATGTACCGGGCTTCATTCCCTGAATCGGTGAAGTTTTTACATCTGCGATAGTGCTGGATGCACTGGAAGACCTGCACACCCCAGTGTGACGAGGATTACTTGCACTGTGAGCGTTCACAAATGCTGGTAATTTGGGATGGAAGCATTCAATATCATTGAGGATAAGCGACAAGGCTAATGCCTGTAACACACCACGACTAAACATTTTTGAAACAATGATAAAGGTAACAATGAACTAAAGTTTTCTTTGAAGGGAAAAGGGAAGGTATGCTGGGAAAAGGTTTATAACGACACCTTTTTTCTCTTCTTGAACATCTCCCAGAGACAAATCCATGTGGAGATTTGTTTCATTAATGTTTTTGTGATACATACGTATCTATACTGAAATCTACGAAGACATGAAATCAAATTGTACACACACGACTGAGGAGACTTACGTAAGTTAACTGAAATGATGTTAGTTTCATCGAGAAAAAGCTTCATGCTTTGTTCGTATGATGTTGTTGTATAATAATAATGAATCTTTTACATTAAATGCAGATTCATTGAAAGTGGGAGTTCCTAAAATCACAAACAAAGCTGTGCATTCAACCCTTCTTTCAGGGAAGTCTGCTAGTATTTTTCAATGACTCCTACAGAAAAGTGTGATTGTAAGACAAGTCTTATAAAAGTCGAAATAAATATACATATTCTCTATTAAATTGATAATTAACTATAACAACTGAATTGTGCTCAAAAGAAAGAAGAGAAACCACAGGAAATTCTTCAAGATCCTTCAGTGAGCAATCTGTATTTCGATAACCGTTTTTCCTTTTTTTTTCCTTTTGTTTCTTGTAACAAAAAGTTCGGGTTTTCACATTTCTCAAGGGGTGTGATAAAATGACAAAAAATAGAGAAACTAAAGTACATGTTGTATGAACGTATATCCTTTATGTCACTTGTTCACTGAGAATTGAAAAAGCGAGTACGGTAGCAAACGCAAAAATATATCAACTGCGGACTACCAATAAATCATGTATTGATTGGAACTCAAACCTTTTCCTAATGAAAAAGATCCTTTGTGTAAAAAAAAGAGATTACAAAAGATGGGATTTATTTCACTTTCCTGAACGTCATTGGCATAAACGGTAAAATGGAAAATGTCAAGTCCTGGAGGATGAACAATAAGCTTTCTAAGAATCATTTGTATTTTCTTATAATTCAATTTTGAATGTAGTGAAAGATTGGAAGCAATTTGAATTTATTTTTTGTTCTTGAAAGATTTTAAATGATAACAAACAAAGTGATCATAAGTATAAGGAATTGGCCACTGTACGGTGAAATGCTCACACTTCCAGAAGTTTCTCATGAAATATAATCGATAATCAAGCCATATTTTGGTCTTTGATACTTTTGATCTCGATATTAAACCTACAATAAGAAATTAGTCACTCTCCGATCCATAGCCCCCAAGTAAACCACCAAGAGAGCCAGTATGAGCCTCATTGTCATCGTCAGTATCGGAGTTATCTTCATGCAACTTCGTTTTGTCCATTGTTGTTATGATTTCTTTGTTTATACTTTGTGTTTCTTCAGTTTTATTTTTTGTGGGATTTTGCTGATTATTTCTTGTATTTTGATCATCAGATGTTCGTTGGTGTTTTGATACATTTTCAGGAGAATTAGAAATCGATTTGGTTTTTTGTTTTCGTTTTTTGCGTTTCCCGACTATTCTGGGAACTACTGCTGTAATAGTGTTACTTTGCGGGGATATTTTCGATTCCAAAGGTTCCTCTGGTAGTTGCTCATTTGTTTCCTGATTTGGTTGGTTTAGTTGATTTTCCATCGCTATAGCTTTCTCCGCCTTAGCCGCACGAAAAAAAGCAAGCTCTTCTTCAATCCCCTGCTTCACCATACGTTCTCTCTCCATTCTGATCTGTTCCATAGCATCCAAGTGCGCACAATCCTCTTCGTCTAATGGACGCATACCCATACGCATTTCCTTCGCAATTTCATCGTGTTTTTCTTGTTCTGATTCTTGATTGGATCGAAGCTGTTCAAAGAGAGGACGAACACCTGAGTTTTTGAGACGGAGTTGTGTTACTTCCTTGGATTCGATTGTTTTTTCTTCGTTGTGAGACACACCATCAGTGGAGGAAAGAACTGCCGATGACACAAAGGATAGACTCATGTTTGTGGGTACGAAATGAATTTGGTGGGTTTGATTTGCAGGTGTACTTTATCTGCTGTTAGAATTCTTTTTTTAGATTTTTTATTTTTATTCGATATTTTTTGTTTTTAAGAATCAAAAATTACATCGCTAATGATGAAATGAATAACCGTAAGTCTCCTAATAAAAAGTGTACACGTCATTCTTCAAAAACTATCACGAGGAACCAAAAAGGATACTTTTGTTGCAAATCTGATTCATTCTTCCATTTTAATCCTAAGAGAAACATCATGATGCAACTAAAATCTCTTCGTATGGGTGCCCTTGTCATGGCTCTAGCATTTTGCAATCTCAGCATTACAACTGTTCAAGCCTTCGCTCCTCAATCTACATCCTTTATGAATAATATTCACTCAAAGCCACAACAAGTTTACCAAACCAACTCACAACTCCAAATGAGTGATGGTGAAATAAACGGATCTGATCGTATTAAATCTTGTATCCCCTACTTTCTCCCAATCTTGGATGGAGATCAATTTGGACGATTCATTTATCAACGTATCCCACCACTGGGATTAGCGGATCAAATCTTCGTCCAACCCATTGCTTCTCTATACCATTCCATTCCATTTCTAAGCCTTGGTTTATTCATCCTTTTGAGTTTGGGTACAAGAAATCCAGAAATCAGCAGAAGTCTTCGATTTAATGCTCAACAAGCCCTTTTGATTGATATTGCATTGATTTTTCCAGAACTTTTGGGGTCTGTCACTCCTAACAATTTACCCTTGATGGTTGTGGAACCTTCTACCAATTTCGTGTATTATGCTTACATCTCAGCTGTTCTGTACAGTATTTTTTCAAACTTGACTGGAAAGAAGCCTAACCAGATTCCTGTGATTAGTGATGCTGCAGAGATGGCATTGGGACCCTTTTAAAAAATGATAATCAGTTTCATTCGTAAATGATAAAAAGGTGTTAAATACAGAATAAGGGACTTGCAGTAGTGATCAATTTCCTATTTTGATATTCCTCATTGCAATGGATATGTAACAAGAAAATGGATGGGGAGTCAGAATTTTTGGTCATGCAAATTTAGATAGTAATAACATACATAGATCAATTCATTGTCGATGTTCCGTATCTTGAATTGATGCCTCTTGTGAAACAAATCTTGATTCTGACATTTTGAACATTTTAGCATGTACGATGATAAACTACAAGTGATGATTATGACGCATAGATGCATTACATTTTTGATAATGACTCTGAATGATTGTTAACAAAACTCAAATGTTGCGAATATAACGAACTTTGAAAAAGCATCTATAATCATCGTATGTCATTTCGGCATGCTCCAAAAAAATGAGAAAGGAGGAATTTTCATTTGTTTGCACCCAAGAATGATTTTTTGTTTTAGTTTGGTTCTGGCGGAATTGACATGGAAATAATGGCACATGACCTAATAGCAACGAGTTTCCCTTACTGAAAAATATGGTTGTATCAGATTGTACATACGAGTAGCATAAGGGTCAAACAAATGGAATGGTGCGAGAGCCGCAAATATAAAATCAAGTTCACGTGTAGGTGGAAACATAGGGACAATTGAAATTGAGAGATTACATTGTGAAATTGTTAGTTTGTGGTGACTTGGAAAATAAATACCTTTGCATCAAGATGGCCGCCTTCGCTTCTCTCCCACCAATCCTCCAACCAAAGTAAGTATTCCACCAGGAAGAGTGCAATAATAGAATTGAAGGAAGATGGTAACTAACGATAATGAATGTTATTGAATGTAATGCAATGTAATACAACCACAGGGAGGAGGACATTCAAATGATGCTCTCTGCGGGAGTTCAAAATGGAACTAAAAACTCCGATAGCATGATGACTGAGTACATCTGGCGTCGTCGTAATGATGGAATCCACATCCTGAACATCGGAAAGACCTGGGAAAAACTCATGTTAGCAGCCCGTATCATTGTGGCTATTGAAAACCCGGAGGACGTGATTGCTCTTTCTGCCCGCCCCTACGGTATGCGTGCTGTTTTGAAGTTCGCTCACTACACTGGATCTCACTGCATTGCTGGACGTTTCACTCCCGGTACTTTTACAAATCAAATCACCAAGCAATTCTTGGAGCCACGTTTGTTGATCATCACTGATCCCCGTACTGATTCTCAAGCTGTACGTGAATCTAGTTATGTGAATGTCCCCGTGATTGCCTTCTGTGATTCCGACTCTCCACTTCAATACGTGGATGTTGCTATCCCCGCGAATAACAAGGGAAAGCACTCCATCGGTCTTTTGTACTGGATGCTCGCACGTGAAGTTCTCCGTCTTCGTGGATCTGTCTCTCGTCAAACTGACTGGGATGTTCCTGTTGATCTTTTCTTCCATCGTGATTTGGAAGAACTTCGTAAGAACGACGAAGAAGCTAAACAAGCTGCCGAAGCCGCTGCTGCCCCTGTGTATGAGGAAGAGGTCCCCCAAATTAACATGGCCGACCCAGCTCAAATGGCAGAGCCTGATTTTGGAGGAGCTGCTCCTGCGGAAGGATTCACCGCGGAGGTTGCTGCTGCCCCTGATGCGTATGCCGCTGCTGGAGCTGGATGGGACGGTGATGCAGAAGCCGCCCCTGCTGCTACGACTGAGTGGTAATTTAGTTAATTGGCTCTAACGAAAGAAAATTGCAAAGAAACTCTTTCCTGCATGGATTTGATTAACTTTTGTGTAACATAGTTTATTTTTATCGCAATACATTCCATCTTGTATTCCTGGTGTACTGCATCGTGACAATGGAATCATTCTTTAAGATGCTCTTGTGTATTCGTTTCAAACCTATATCCTTCACTTTAGTAGTACAAATTAGATTACGATATTTGTTCCCAACAAATTTAATTTTGATTATATATGTTTTATCAGATGAAAGTAAACTATTGAATCCATTATGTAAGTTATGGGTGGATTTGAATTTTACCTCCTGGTCAATGTTGAAGAATTGCCTTATCATACAATACAATACCCCATATCATTAATTGTCTCTTGAGACAGCAGCAGTAGAGGATCAATTCAATTGCAGAGAGTTGTGCTAGAATCAGAAACGATGGGAAAGCCAAACTCTCCATCCAACCCACGTGCAAAACACGTACGTAAGCCTATATAAAACGCAAAAGCAATGAAAATACGCACATCCATAAAATCCAACGCTACGTCATCATCTTCCTAACAATAGAAATGAAAATGCTAATCCATTTATGGCAATCCATTCAAGATCCTGCAGAGTCCCATATCGTTCTACGTAGAAACTTTTTATTTAGATATCATGACCTCTCCAACTTACTTGTGTAGCATCGTACCAAGCAAAACTTGAAATGGCGCTCCGAATCGCTTCTAGCCGGGCTGCTGCCCGTGGGATTGCAAAGTAAGTCAAAGCACTACTCCATGACATTGTCCCAAGGAATAGAAGACTATTGATCTTGATGGATGGATGGTTTGATGAAACTCGATAAAGGAATTGAGACGTTTGAAGCTATTGATCGTTCGATTCGATTTCACCCTCCGATTTGCATCATTGTTTCATCTTCCGACGGCTACGTGAAAATGGTATGGCATGCTACTGGCGTATGTCTTGCATTGATGTATTTCTTTGCCCACCATGATGAACTCGAAAAAGTCTTAGAATCAAGTACATGCGATTCCAGATCGTATCATCGATGGGTTTGTTGCAGATGCTGATTCTTGTGTTTGCATTTTTATTTTGATAATGGTGTATCTCTTTCACGCAAATTTGTTCACACGTTTCAAATGTTATTTCCCCTTCCTCTAGGTTCATGCAAACAAGAGGCATGGCAACTGAAAAGCAGAGTAAGTTTGAATTTACCATACAACATCTTCGTATACATGTGTAAAAGAGATTAGCGAAGCTCATGTTTTACTTTATGAATCTTGCAGTTTTCAACCAGATCCAATCTACCAAAAACATTTCAAAAATTACAGCTTCCATGAAAATGGTTTCCGCCGCAAAATTGAAAGGAGATGAACAACGCCTAGCTACTGCCATCCCCTTCAACAGCTGGACGACAGCCCTTTGTGGTGAACCCAAAATGGTAGAAGATGCCACGTTTGAGGAATGCCCACAGAAGGTACTTATCGTCCCCGTAACCTCTGATAAGGGTCTTTGTGGAGGAATCAACACTTTCATCACTCGTGGTGTCAAAACTTGCGTTGCTCAACTTCATGCTCAAGGAAAAGAGTGCGACATTGTTGTTATTGGAGATAAAGGACGCGGTCAAATGAACCGTGTTTTCCCCGAATTGATCACAAGGAGTGCCACTGAAGTTATAGCCCCAGGAAATTTTACTCTTGCTTCTGAACTTGCTTCCGAAATTATTGATGCAGGTGGGGCCACTGACTATGATGCCGTTCTGATCATGTACAACTCTTTCAAAAACGCTGCTGTATATGAACAACAGTATAAGTTAATCAAACCTTTGGTTGCTGAGGGAGAAGATGAGGCTATGGTAGAGTATGAATTTGAACCTGATACCAAGTCCGAAGTTATTGGAGATTTGTATGAGTACATGCTTACTTCACAACTTTTCCATTCCTTCTTGGATGGAGCCACTGCTGAACAAGGATCTCGTATGACTGCTATGGAAAACGCTTCTAAGAATGCCGGTGAGATGATTGAGAAACTGACTTTGCAGTACAATCGTGCTCGTCAATCCAGAATTACAACAGAGCTTATTGAGATTATTTCCGGAGCTTCTGCACTTGAGGAATAAACTATGGATACTTAATGAACATTTTGTAAGACATTGCTTTATCATTGGTTTGTACGGAGTATTACCTGCAGTCATCGCTATTGGTTTTGTAATGAATGTTTGAATATCTGATTTCTTTGCCATAAATAAATTGAGTTTAAGAATTTAATATCTTGTTTCAAGATTTCATGGAGCATTTTCATTCTATAGTATACCTGAACAAAAAACATTGGGATAAACTTTAGTATAGGGTCCATAATTTTTTTTGTACACTTTTGAGTACAAAGTATGGACCCTATAATTTCAAAATGATTCTATAATTTCAAAGCCTAAAATAAAAATCAAAACACAAAACATAT
>Ga0209092_10002738_pt1 | contig 15910 bp, 7 predicted proteins | sample FraStrMetagenome_FD_187446 | JGI IMG/M metagenome (GOLD analysis project Ga0209092, IMG submission 187446) | Marine eukaryotic phytoplankton communities from Arctic Ocean - Fram Strait ARC3M Metagenome (SPAdes) (version 2) | ecosystem: Environmental > Aquatic > Marine > Oceanic | place: Fram...
ACCACATGGAAGACAAAAAGTGAAAAAAATGACGGATCAAACCTTGTGTATCTTAATGATGACTACACCGGTTCAAGTCTTATACAGAAGAAAACGAACAATAAAGATGATCTGGATATTGAATGTGGCCAAAAGAAAAAATGTATTGAATACTGTCAAGAAAGTTCAATCCAGAATGTAAGTAGCACTACTTGCAGTCAAACTGAAATTGAAGATGAAACAACCAAAGATGACGAAGATGATTCAGCTTCAGGAAGCTATGAAAGTGTACATAATGACACATCGGATTCAATCAGCGGCGAAAGCGACCACTTTAGGACAGAAAAAAATTCTTTGCACGATATTGAGGATGAATTACTTGTTGATTATGATAGAATATACCCGTTGAAAAAGACAGAAATCAAACAGCGAATACCAGATTATATAAAAATGGAGAAGTATATTTATAAGGAAGACTTGAAACAGCAAATGCGAATGACTTGTCCATTACATCAATCCCGGTCAATTGATGAGTGTGACTTTGAAATAGATGTGAATAATGGCGCGCGAAGCGAAAATGTCTCGTATAGTTTTTGTCGATCAGATTCTTGGATTAATGGTAACGTTTACTCCAGAAAACTAGTAGAAAACCCCTTAAAAAGTATTCCTGTCCCATCAACTAAACAAATCGAGGCAGCAGACCGACTTAGTAGAGGGTTCTCTGTGTCTGTGAGTGATTCCTTAAGGAAACCGTCATGTCGCCATGAAAAGTTTGTTACCAGCACTGGAAAATGTATTGCAATATCAATGCCTGGTATTGGAGATGTCGATGGAGTTGGACCCATGGATTATTTCCCTTGCGGAGCTAAACAGCATATACGGAGAATGAGTGATAGTAAGAAAAGTTCTTTTCTTCAGAGGAAATCAAATGGTGTTTTGGTTAGGCCTGTAAACTTTGATTTTGGTGGAGATTTCCTATCACCTTTTGAAGGAGGGCTATATGAAGTTCCTGATACTCCACATCATTGTAACACTGTTTCATTCTTGAATTTCGTTTCGGCGGCGGAACTTCATGGTAGAAATTTTCAGAGGTAACAAAAACAAACATAATATAATAATTATCTGTCATATATTTTACAAATTATATCATGACTATTAAACAATACCGAATTCCCCAAACATGGATCCAAGCATACATCCCTCCATAACTTCCTTCTCATCCCAACTTGTGATTTTTTTACTCTTTATAGACCAAATTTTATAATTATGCGGAACAATTCCTTTAGTTCTGTTTTGCAATGGTTCCACATACTCCACAATACCTGTTTCAAATGCGTTATTTTTTTTCATTCTCCGAACATACAACCCAAGAAGCCTATTCCTTTCTTGTATCTTTAAATCTTCTTCACTGTTTTTATTTGGAAAACAACTTAATACTTTCTGAAACTTGAATTCCAACTCATTTGGAATAGAACAGGCATGCGCCCTAAACATCCTTTTTTTGTAGTATTTATACAATATTTCTGTTGCCCAATGTACTCTAAATCTCATTTCTCCGTCTTTGGTTTTTCTTTCATCGAAGAAAAAATTCAATAACGTGATAATATCATCTTCTTTAGAATTTTTTATACGTTTCATCATGGAAAAAAAAGGATGAGGGTCAATTTTTTTTTTCAAATGGGCCTCTATACTTTCGAAGCTGACAAAAAGCTCTTTTTGACTATTTTTTCTCAAACTTAATTTACGGAGCACATAATGGATTCTTCGTTCTTTATCGAGCTCGGCGAAAACTGTTGCTTTTGATTCATCTTTTGTCCGATTTATTTTCTTGAAAAGTTTGGTATTAACATCATGATTGGAATAATTTTTTTTGTCTGTATTATCCAAAAAAGTATCAACTATGTTTCTCTCTTTTGAGCTATTCAAAAAATTTTCAGCACCTTGCAAAATAGTCTTGCTGATGTCGTTTGATATACCAAGATTCAAAATACCTAAATCAATTCCTTCAGGTGGAATCTTCCAGTCGAATTTCCCTATTTCTTTGCGTGAAATAAAAAGACCATCATTACCATATGCTTTGGACCTTTGAACAGTTAGGTGAACCCTTATTTCATCGACACTAAATTCTCTCCTTTTACATCTGAATGTTTTGTCATGTTCTGGAACAATCCAAGATAAGTCTTTCCTCAAAACCACGCGACTAGATTCATCACCTTTTCTTTTATTCTGTGATTTACCTTCATAATCAGTTGTGGAACAAAGTGTACTGGCTACTTCATCTTTCATGCTTTTGGATGAAATAGTGGATTGGATGGATTTCATTGAATCTTCGAAATTTTTAGCATCTTCTGAGATCGTTTTATCATTGCGAATTCCATTGGTTTTTATATCGCCTTGATAATTGGATGTACGCAATCTTCCATCATCGTTTAATGGCGAGCTTGATAAGCCGAGGCAACAATCTAAAATCAAATCAGTCTCTTCAACATCAGTCTCTAAATTACTACTATAAGGTATATCAGACCCACTCTCAAATGTTTCAATAACAAGATGTTGTTTTGCACCCTCATCATCAGTTGATTTAAAATCATGCATTGTCTCAGTTTCACAAGAATTCATTTTTTTCATAGATGATACAGTTGATCCTACTGGAGGAATTTCTAAATCCAAGCCACGGCAGAAATTCTCTTTCATTTTATCATTCGAATCTGTCGAAACTGATTGGTTTGAACTAGAATTAAAAGCCGAGTTTTGATACGCACATTTGGATGAATCTATGACGACCTTTACGAACTCTCCCAAATTTTCCTTCGAGGGTGGATCTTTGCGATCTTTGAAAATCTGGACATGAGGCTCAACACATGGCACATTCATTACATTTATTTCCTTCGCATTTTCATTGTTTTGCTCTCTATTCCGATCTGGCACGATTGGATACAAATGATCCGTTTTCGAAAATTCATCGATTGCTGGGGGGATCACTACATCCAAAGATTTTTGTTGAATATCCTTAGAACACTCTTCAGTGATTTTTTCATCTTGTACATGTGCAAAGTTTGATAAAGCTTGTTTCTGTGAAGAAATTAAATCTTTGAAATCTGTTATCTTCGAATAGGCTTTATTATCACCCCTCTCACCATCAGCTCCTTCAGCTTCCTTCAATCTTTTGTTTGGAGTTTTTCGTGATACTGCAACTTCTACTTCTAAATTTGAGCTGATCTCTTTCACATTAACTTTAAGAGCTTTCGCGGCCTGTTCTGGATATGTTTTGGTGTCTTTTTCATCTTGCTCTTTGTTACTGCATAATAATAGAGCTTGATTCCTTGAAGGTTTTTCTATGGTGGCACTTACAATACCTAATTTGGATTCAATATTGATTTCTTTTTCGGATGGCATATCTATTGTCATTGGGGCATCTTTGGAGCTCAAACTGGAATTTGGCACATTCATTACATTTATTTCCTTCGCATTTTCATTGTTTTGCTCTCTATTCCGATCTGGCACGATTGGATACAAATGATCCGTTTTCGAAAATTCATCGATTGCTGGGGGGATCACTACATCCAAAGATTTTTGTTGAATATCCTTAGAACACTCTTCAGTGATTTTTTCATCTTGTACATGTGCAAAGTTTGATAAAGCTTGTTTCTGTGAAGAAATTAAATCTTTGAAATCTGTTATCTTCGAATAGGCTTTATTATCACCCCTCTCACCATCAGCTCCTTCAGCTTCCTTCAATCTTTTGTTTGGAGTTTTTCGTGATACTGCAACTTCTACTTCTAAATTTGAGCTGATCTCTTTCACATTAACTTTAAGAGCTTTCGCGGCCTGTTCTGGATATGTTTTGGTGTCTTTTTCATCTTGCTCTTTGTTACTGCATAATAATAGAGCTTGATTCCTTGAAGGTTTTTCTATGGTGGCACTTACAATACCTAATTTGGATTCAATATTGATTTCTTTTTCGGATGGCATATCTATTGTCATTGGGGCATCTTTGGAGCTCAAACTGGAATTTGTACCAGAGGAATCGTAATTCATCGCATTTAAAATTAAAATAGGAGCTGCTTGTACATATTTGTCTATAAATTTATCAACTTTAGATTCATGTACCTTGAGTTGTTGTTGTTGTATATTTCTTATTTTTGTTTCCTCTGCTGTGACTACTTTGTCACGAGATACAATTTTACAGCAATATTTTTCAGTAAAGTCTGTCTTTTCGATTAATTCCTCTTCATTCTTAATATCACTCAGTAGCAATGATTGATCAATGTTTTGTCCATGAGAGGAATTGGACTGATCTGAATTTGAACTCAATTTTATCCCATTAGATTTAGATACGCTTACATTTGATTTTAGATTGTTATCATTCTTGTCCATATAAATCATTGTTTTCAATTCTGAATCAACTAAATTTGGCGCCAAATGTGGAAATGTTGGTTCTTCTTCATGTTTTTCAGCAGTATTCTTTTCTGTAGTACTCGTCGTACCCATTGATATACTATTGCAATTATTCGTAGAAGAATTTGTTTGATATATTTTGTTTTGAGTAACACATTGTTGAGACTCCAAATGTAGGCTATTATCACTGTTTAAATCTAAAAGAATTCTTGGTCTTTTAGGAGCTTTCTGTGTGCAATAAGAATCTTCTAATTCAGATGAATTTCTTTTTGAAAGTGGTAATGATGGTTTAGCCTCTTGCATTGAAACGTCGTGGCAAGATGAAGAATCTTCGTTTTCGTTATCGATTTTAGCTTGTGCAGATTTTTTTTCTGAAACGTTTGGAACTGAATATTTATCAGACTCAAATTTGTTTTCTAGAGAAGTCACTTCTTCTTGATGGTCTTGATATGTGTGGAGATTGGAAGATGGAGAAGTAAAAGTTGTTTTTACCATTTGAATACTGTTGCTTGGGCTAGTTGGATTCGCATCATTGACGTGTTCAACCATCACTTGTCTGGATTTAGGTATTGGTTTTGGTCTGGGTCTCGGTCTAAGTCTTGGTCTGGATGATGGTGAGACAGGATTGATTGAATTTACTTGAGGTGTGTTTGGTGTGAGTTCTGATAGATCTGACATTGTATTATCAATTTCGATAGATCACTGTAATGTGCCGTGTGCAATTTCAAATAATCACCAGGAATTTCCAGTTCTCTCTAGAGAGAGAGAGAGAGAGAGATTAGAGGTTATACGATATTGAGTACAATGAAACCGTAAATTATACTGATGGCAATTATACTATCCCACAAACAAATGAACGATCTTTTAATAATAATTCATGAATTGATATAATACACCGCACTTAACGGCCATATGAATATGAATATGAATATGAATATGTATTTATTTGTTACAGATCTTGTACGTAATGGCCTATTTATTGTTTTAAGTAAAACAAACATCCAATAGCCTATATGAATGCAATGATCAGTGCAAAAACTCTTAATGAATTCAATCAGCACTATACTTAACGGCATTAAAAGTTATATGTATTATTATTGTGACCTTAACTATTATGCTCTACATGAATATGCTCTGCTGCTCAACTGTCATTTTTTCTTCAAGTTGGGCATGAATGCTGTTTTGACACACGTCCATTCCGAATCTTTTTTCTGTTGACAACAAACGCAACAAAAAAACAACCTTGATATTATTCTTCAAAGATAACAAAGAAGCTTGGTTCCTTTCAGTTATCGTTTATTGATGAGATTACTTTCAGACTGTCATTTGAAACCTTACTGACTACATAGGCATCTGGTCGAAGCTTGCTTGCAATGAGGAATCAGACTTCGCTTCCAAACAATAATACACTTCCGAATCAAAATAATCCTAACATGGTATATAGCTATGCTGAAAATGATCCTCCACTTTTTCGCTTTCAATCTACAAAGCTTAGGTCGTGGCTCATAGGATATCCACGTATTTTGGCATTGCATCGAACATACTTTGCGACAATTGATCCTGATACTTTTGAGGTGACAAATACATTTTCCTATCATTCCATCCGAGAATGGAAAGCTGTCCCTAACAAAGGCAGAAGTAATAATGAGAGAGACTTGGAAAATGGAAATAGTCTCATTGAAATAGCACAGATCGAAATATTAGAGAAGGATGGATCAGCTACCAAACTGAAATTTAAATTAGCAGAACGTGCGAAGTTTCTGACCGAATTAGCACGATTGACACAAGATTTCGAAACGAAACGTCAAGCTTCTTCTTCCAATCGAACGAACTCGCAAAACTCTTCTTCTTCTTTCCCCAATAATGCACAATCCTCGTATCCTAGTTTTAAAGCCTTACGTCAATTACGATCTGGCAAATCAGTCGAGTGTGTGCTAATGGTGAACCCTTATGCCATATGCGAATGGAGCAGCATCAATACAGGTTTCATGCGGATTGTACGAGAATACAGGTATATGGATATGGATGCTTTCAGTATCACGTGCGATGACGTTACAGGTTTTATTATGTATCATGGTGGAGGAAGTATTAAAAATGTTTCCAATCGGAATGCGCGACAGCCTTCCAAAGCCCGGCTTTTCTATATACAAGGGAATCGAAATGCTCGTACAGATTTGATTCATTTTGTCAAAATGGCCAATGAAAAAATTGGATGCATGTATAACATTTCAGAAAGTGTTACATTGGAATATGTATTAGAACGACATGCTCAATATGGTAAAAGACTCAATTCTTTATCCTCTACTTCATCGAAAGTACCCAGAACTCATTTGACATTTGACATAGGACATGTACTCTCAACTTATCGAGTAACAAAACCATCCATGCGTCATCCCGAAGCAGTTGAAGGAATGCAACGATATTTGCATATCACTAGTGAAGGACTCTTATTAGAAGAAGATCTGCCCTTAACCTCGTCCTCTTCATTATCTGCAAATGTCTCATCTAATTCCTCTATTGTAACAACTACAACATCAAATAAACCCTATCGACCACCAACCTTGGGAAAAATTATATCCTATTGGGATTTGAATACCATTCATGCCATTGTCCGAGTTGCTATTTCTGCAACGATTTTGAAAATTGAATTCAAGAATGGCAGATCTCGAATCTACTCAGCTACGGATCGTGATGCTTTGGCAGTCATTTTATACGATGCATGTTTTACCTTGGTAGGAAACACAAGCGTCACAATTACAGAATTTGATAGCGACGGATATCGATATATACCTCGATCAATTCAATCAAATACTCAGAAAAAAAACAAAGCCTTCCAAAGAAGTGGCACAAGTCCTAATTTTGGTTCTGTAACAGTTGAAAAGGCTCTTATGAGACAATTGATAGCATTTGCTCAGGAAGCCATATCTCAATCAGAATCAGTAGTCGAAAGTAACGCTTCTTCTATATCGGAAGAAAATGTATTGGAAGCTATTTTGGTAGCAAAAGAATTTAATGCAAATGTATCAATAGAAGGCATATCTCTGGAAACGGACAAAAAACTATGGAATACGGCTATATCCTCTGTTTTCCAATTACTGTATACCATAAGGGTCCATACCTATGTTTCTAATCAATCCAATCGACCAGATGCCATGATGTTAGTGAGGGAATCTGATAAACAATGTGCTGTATTACTCCAATCAGTCTATCGATTGTTGCAAAGTGCTCATGCATACCAATATGCAGCGGAATGTGGATATGCACTCAATTGCTTTGAAAGTCCATCCTCAATATTAGAGATGAATGATCATTATGCCTCCTATTGGGCTGTTCGTGTCCTTTCAGTATTGATATTTGATAGCGAGCCTCGTAGTCGAGAACAGGAATATGTCAACAAGCAAGTTATTCTGAATAAACAGAATTTGTTAAAAAATTTGGTTGTGTTACTTGTTGATGCAATAGGTAAAAATAGCATTAGTGAAAATGAGCCACAAAACAACCCAGAGAAAAAAAATCATGAAAAGGGAGAGGAATCAAACCTGCTTCTCATGGTGGTTAGTCAAGTGATAGAAAACATTCTATGTACTGCTCAAGACACGACCACCCCAATTCAGTTCAAAACTCTTACGTTGGCACTGTGCAATAAGTAAGTATTTGACTATTTTGATTCAAAAATTGTCTTGATATATATATATATATATATTCATCTCATGGACTCCTTTTGTGTTTTGTCTTTTTGTATTAAGCTACATAGCTCTGATGGAAATTCTTCGTTCTCCATGCCCTATCATTGTTGAAAATGCTTCCATACTTCTCAAAACTATATCCTCATTTCATTCACCAACAGCCATAAAGATTCGTGAATTTGCTTTATCTTCTGGCATACTCTTGCATCACTTCTATTGCAGTATTTTTAGTCCTATGGAAGGACAACGATTTCTATCTCGCTACTTGGTTGGATTATGGATGAAAGGCCCTTCTAATTGTTCGGAGAAGAAATTATTGAAGCGGATGCTACCTAGTGGATTTTTGCCTTACCTTGCAATGCCATTACTAAGTGACATGGAACTTGATAATTTAGATGATATGGAACGATCGGCAGCTATAGAGTCGATGGACAATTTTGGTAGGCTGGTAATGTCATCTAACGATCATTTTCTAGCGGAAAATTGCAGTTGGAGTGAAAGTGGAGGATCTGGGGCAAACACAAAACGTATGGCAAAAAGAATACAAAGTTCCAATGCTAAGAGCGAAGTGAGTGGTGGAGGTATTTCTTCACTACAACCAGAAAATTTTCGAATATTATTTCATGTTCTAACAAAGGATCATGCACTACCAGACTTAATATGGAATCAGCAGACAAGGCGTCAACTAAGAATTTCATTGGAAACAGAGTTGAGCACACTTGAGAGAGAAATTTATTTAAGGGGTGGTGCCGAGTATATGGCTTGGAATCATCAACAGTTTTCGGTAGAATACCCGAGTTTAAGAGAAGAAGTTAAAGTAGGGACAGTTTATATGAGATTATGGATACAAGCAGGGGACTCATTCATAAAACAATGGGAGGAACCAGAGAAATTGTTTGAATTGCTTTTTCGAAGATTACTATGCGATATCAATCGTGATACTAATGTGAGTACTCTTCTGTCTCATTTTTCTTTTATAATCTATCTTACCTTCATTCTTTCTCTTTAATGTATATAATAAGGTTTCAAACATGTGCATTAGATGTCTTGAGAGACTTTATCTGATGCACAGTGAACAGATAGGTGTTTTTGAAGATATCATGATTTTAGTCCGGTCCATGGCTTTAACAAAATCCAATGAAAGCCAGCACAGATTGCTGAGCTTAATTGCCACTCTTCTTGGGGTTTCTGATAACAAAGAGCATTATGGACTTGTTCATGTTCCTGGAAATGCTGAACAAATGTTGAATGCGGAATGCATTTCTCATTTTTGCCAGTTTGTTGCATTTGGTCATATTAATAGAAGTAAATTCAGTACCTCCGCAGCAACGGTTGGAAATTCAGACACCGAATCTAGCCCCTTAAGATTAACAAACGGAAATGTAAGCCATCAATCAGTTCCAAGACTATGGTATGTAGCACCCGCTGGTAAGATCCCTCCACCTACAAAAAGGATTCGAGGGCCATTTCATGTGTTCGAGCTGAAGAAATTCATGGACTTAGGTGAACTGCATCCGCATTCATTAGTCAGCAGCTCCCAAAGTAATGATGATAAACCTGAAGATGATGATGAACAAAAAAATATGAAAGACAATTTGGTTGACTCTGGAAAGTGGCTGATGATTGAACAGGTTTGGCAGCTTCGATGGCAATTATGTTCAGACCCGAATGGGACAGGTGTGCATAGCCCAACAGAAGCAGCAGACACTGCGATTAGAGCATTATCGCAACTTGTTGCCTTGCATAAAAGTACGGACCCCCGTGGCGTCCCTTATCATCCAATTCCCATTGCAAAACAACTTCTTTGCGACCTGGGTAGAGATCCTTCGTTTAGTTTTCATAGCTCAAAATACTCTCACATGTCATCGATTGTGGACAGGAAAGAAGCTCTTTCAATTATTTGCCAATCATTATTGAGTGATAATGCTCAACTTGTAGACAATGCAGCTGATCTCTTACATTCTCTGATGACACATAATAAGGAAGGTCGAGCAAAGCTTTATCTTACGGGTGTTTTCTTTTTTGCTTTTGCGTATGCTGGAAATAATTTCCATAAACTATCAACACTTTTGTATTCAACACATCTTGAACAAGATTTCAAACAAGGATTTGAAGCTACCGCAAGTTCTGGTGAGCTGCCTATGAAACAAAGATCGATTCTTGGGGCTCTTCTTCCTGAGGGACTTTTGTTCATTCTAGTAAATTATGGTGTTGAGCGCTTTACAGAGGTATTTATCGGAGATTTTGATACTCCGGAAGTTATTTGGTCGTCTGATATGAGAAAGCACTTGATAGAAATGATTCGCCAGCATCTTGGTGACTTGCCTTTCAGCTTAACTGAAAATACTACATACACTTACGAATATTGTCCTATCCCAACTATCTCTTATGAAAGATTAGCAAAAGAGCTTTTTTGTCACAACTATTACTTGCATAACTTGTGTGATGAAGATCGATTTCCAGATTGGCCAATTGCTGAACCTGTAGAAGTTTTCCGATCTTGCTTGGAAGAATGGAAGAAGCAAATGTCAAGAGATCAATCAGTGGAAGAAGACGCAAAGGAAGATGCGAGATTGACGCTCCAGCTGGAGTCGGAAGATAGTGGATATGAATTGAGAAAGGCTTATCGAATGTTGGCGCGAAAGTACCATCCTGATAAAAATCCTGCTGGTCGTGAAATGTTCGAGAAAGTGCAAACAGCTTATGAGCTTCTTTTGCCGATTGTTGAAGGCGAGAAAGAAATTCTCACTTCAAATGAAAGCGGACAGAAAGCTCAAATGATAGATTGTTCTCAAGGTTTAGGAGGGGGAATGGCACAGATGAGCGTCATTCACCTCCTCCTAAGAACTCAGATTCTCATTTGCAAAAGGCATGCTAAAGAGATCGGCTCTTACAAATACCCTGGATATAAAATGCTCCTATCGTGTCTTCATGTCCCTTCTGAAGAATCTATCAGCACAGAAGACAGATTATTATCGTCGTATTTGTTGAAGTCTAAAAGAACGAAATTTGTATCCTCGGCTATCAATTTAGTTTTCCATACGTGCTTAGTTTCACCACTCAACGCAAACGAAATCGTTGCAGAGAATGGAATGAATGTTTTGGAACCATTACTTAGCTTTTATGTGCGAGCTGCCGAAACATTATGTAATCGAGTTGAAAAAGGAATGGATACAGATTCTACAACGAGTGAAGATAATGTTGATATAGATTTGGTGCTAGAAATTATAATGAATATTGTTCGAACTATTTCTGGGATAGTTTATTTTGACGCTGGGCGGCAAGCAATATCTAAAATGGCAGAATCAATTAGATTTTGCTTGACTTGGAGACAGTGTCTTGATGGACAGCACTGGGGAAAACATTCAAAATCAAAGTACTCAGTTTTAATTAAGAAGTATTGTCTTGAGGGTGTTGTTAACATGTCCAGACATGCTGACCTACAAAAGCATCTAGGTCAGTGTGGTATATTGTGGCCACTACTTAGAAGTTTATTGGGCTATGATACAACATTGGAAGTCACACCAATAGACCACAAAGAGCAAGGATCTGATAGTTGGACCCAAGCTGCAAGTAATGCACATGCTAAATTAGCCGCAAGATCACTTGGAATGCTATCGGGCGTTATGCTCGAGCCGAAACTTAAAACTCCACCTAATAAAGAAATTTTTAGTGTAATGGAAGTATTCCTAACTCAACCAATCGCTACGATGCTTCGTAATCAAAGAAGTGGGAAAATGCTAAAGATATTGAATTCAGATGTCGAAAGAGCAACTTGTATCTGGAACTCGCAAATGAGAGAGGAACTTTTACTTGCTTTAGATAAGATGGACGAAAATAGACAGGAAAGAGGTCTAGATGATAAAGAAGAATTTGAAAAATTCATTGCATCATTTGAGTATTCTTCACTCTTCAATGAAATCAATGTTGGAGGCGTTTTCTTGCGCATTTTTAATAGCTTGGGTGGTGGAAAAGAAAGTGTTCGAGACATACCAGACACGAACATCTTTGCAAAAGATCTGCTCAAGTTTATTTCGGTATGTCTTCAACAAAGTGGATCACGGAATGAGGATAAAAACAAAACGACGCAAGATATTGCATTGAAAGAACGGAAATGTTTTTCTCTGGACGATGAAAGATTCACCATGGCAATGGAAGCTCTGCGTAATCTTGTACAAATTGATGGACTTATTGATGATGTTATCTACGATGATGGAAGCAATGTACCTTCCATTCTTTTTTCTATGCTGAAAATACCATATCAGCTTGAGGTATGAATTTTGAGCTCCACAAAACGTTATTTTTCATGTATTGCAGTCTTATTTTTATTTTTATTTTTATTTGCACACATAGGCATCTGGTGTCGCCGACGATATAGTCTTACTGATGACATCAAGGCAATCGTTTGCTGATGCCATTGTGAGGCAGGGCCAACTATGGCGACTGCTGGAAATTTTACACCAACAAGATGATATCGAAATCGAAGCAAGTGCTAATAATTTCGGGCCTGGTCAAAATGATGGCACAGGAGATAAATCAATGGACTCTAAATCTATTATAAACTATATGAATAGAAGGAGACGTGATTGGGATTTTCTTGATTCTCTGGCGGCAAACACATCTATTGCTCAGACAATTTTAAGATCTGGTATATGGTTGGAATTACTTGGTATAATAGTTGGATATTCAAATTTTACGAAATTGATGGTAGCTAGATTAGGTGGAGCAAAAGTATTATATAAATTACTTTGGGACCCTGAGAATGGTGCATACTTAGGTAAGTTTGCTATGGTTTGGATGCTTTAATCTTGTACTCTTCCGGTTTAAAATTTCATTGAATTTTGAATATTTTTTATCAGGTTCATTAATGGGTCGATTTCTACCAGCATCGTTAGTTTTGATGTTGAAAGAGGAAGGGAGTGATGCAATGATCCGAGCCTTTGATAATGATACAGAAAATCCAGAACTTATTTGGGATGGTATGATGAGAAAGGAATTAAAGACATCTTTGTCTGAACAGCTAGATATTTATCTGATAGCCACGAAAGGAAATGGGGTTGATAGCTTTGAATTACACCCAAATTTCTACATTCAATATGAAAAAATTGTGAACGAGGTATTCGTGGGGAATGTATTCCTCAAATTGTTTTTGAAGACGCCTACTTATAATTTACGCGATTCCTCACAATTCCTTGAGCTATTGATGAAGCATTGGAGTCAAGAAATTGAAAGTTCATGCAAAGAGGTTTCCGAAAATCCGTTCCAGAATAAGGATATGCTAAATGTTTCAAATCAAGAAATGATACAGCTTCTAACTGATGTAATTGTTTGTTTGTGCAAAGCTCAATCCAGTGTCGTCCACAAATTATCCTCATGGGGCTACATGTCAATCCTAACATCCTTCTTACATCAACTTATGAAATGTCAACTTACAAATGTCCCACTCATAAGTACCATCCGAATCATTCATGTTGCAGTGTCGCAAAAATCCAACGTAGAGGTTCTTTCAACTATTAGTGATAACAATGGAAAAAATGGTATTGTAGACTACTTGATGAAAGCAGTGGGTGAGGAAACTTTACATATTGATTCCGGCTACATTCTAAAAGTATTGAGAGAAATTTTTAATGTGGCATTAGGGGATATCGACGTGAAGAAGAATACCACAGATAAGACGGAAGAATTAATGGAAAATAACGATGTAGAAAGTGACAACGATGGCACAGATAATGTCACGTTTCCTTCGTCATTATCTGATGAGATTAATGATAGCCAACAAATACCTTTGTCTATGCCGTCTGAGCCACCACCAGCTTTACCATCAGATCCTCCTCCGTCTCTGCCGTCAGAACCTCCTCCACCGCCACCGCTAGACTTCAACGAGCATAGTTCATCTCCAATATCGGAAGACCCATCATCCACCAATGCCGATCAAAGAATCATGGGAGACCACGATCAAAACGGACTCAGCATAGCCGACGAAATTAATACGTACACCCCAGCTCCTATTCTTGGTGGTGTAGATGCTACAGCAAATGCCCCTGCGTCCCTAGTTGCAGAAAGGCAAACAGTATCTATTCTTGGTGCCCCAGGATCAATTGAAGGTCGTGCAGCTTTACTTCATTCATGTTTGGAATGCTCCTTGCCACACTTTCTGGTAGAGGAGGTTTTGGAAAATCCCAGTCTCGAAAAAGTCAAAGATTCTTCGGCTGTCATAGTTCACGCTATCGCACTTTTAAAATTACTGATTATGGATCCTGGCTATGGTATGAAATTCAATTTGATTTTAGACTGTCTCCCAAATTGGAAAAAATATGAATCCCAGGATCATATGTTGTTGATGAGTGGGGAACAAGATGAAAATAATATATCAAACAACCTTACTCATGATGGAGGAAATGGAACAAAGATGATTGATTTTGGATAAGCATTCCATGGACATAATTCATCCAATAAATACAAACTTAAGAGTAGCTATACTTCTTTGAAACTTTTTTGTGTTATGTAGAGCAACAAGTTTAAGTTATTACAATCCTAATTTATTTCGCAATTCTTCAAGCAAAAAATGAGTGCAAATATTTTTTAAGAAATAACATGACACTTATACGAATATTACGGACGCATTTTTGCATTTGATCCCTTTGAACATACATAACGTAATGAAATGGGACAGACTTTGTGGCTGATGTTTGTTGTATTTGCATCTGAATAATAAATAAATCTGAATGAAAATACTTTTTGTGGAGTTTCAAGAATTTCACTGTTTTCCTTTCACGTAGAACTCAATAGAAAAATCCAGTGAGTATGTGAAGTTGCATATACTAGAGCAGAATGGCACCGTTGGATCCGTGTCTTATATGTACATAGGTATACCATTTTCATATACCATCGTAAAGAAATCGCATCATCATATATGTAGAGACATTCATAATTTTACTACGTACGATGTATATTGATCAACAACAGTAATATCTACGTAGAATTATATTGGAGTTCGCAAGTTGTCTAATTTCCTCATTTATATATTTTTGTAGCATAATTGAAATTGATACGAAGATACCGTACGGTGCCTAAATAAAAATTGAAAAAGGTAATCAACATCCAACGACACACATGAAAAGAAACAAATATTGTACTTCACGTAGAATCCATAAGAAATTATACGAAAAATTCTGGAACAATTCATCTCCATCCAACATCAACATCAACAGTCTACAAACAGCTTCACCTAATTGAAACGAAAAGATGAAAATGAGAGAGAACGCTGAATTTCATAGTATTACGTAAAGAACTCATTCTCTGACAAGAAAATCTTCAAAATTTGCACAGCTTCATTATTCAAGAAAGAAGAAAGATGCTTCAAGTGTCCAAACAAGCAGCCGCACGGCGTATACAAAGAAATGCATCCAAAACTCTTTCAAGAGTGATGTCTACAGAAGTAGATAGCAATCCAATTGCAAAGGACGGACGTCATGAAGTTTGGCGTGAAGGTATTTATGATCATGATAATGAGCCAAAGTAAGTTTGCTTTGTTCTCAAAAAGATACACATCTATCCAGCGAAAAGAAGTTCCTTTTGGAAAGTTTTTGGCTGTACGATCGTAGTATGTTTATAGTTGATGACGTAATTTTATTTTGGAACTTCACTCTGTATTTTCACGTGAACCAAAATTATTAGCGATTTATTATTTGAACACATTTGTTGAAATCTCACATGTTTAATCACTGATGATGAAATAGAGTCAAACGTCGTGATGGCACATTTGCCACAATCGAAAAACTTCGTGGATTCATAAACTACAAAAGAAATCCAGAACCATATCGTAAACCACTTGAACGAGTCATGGA
>Ga0209092_10002739_pt1 | contig 15897 bp, 15 predicted proteins | sample FraStrMetagenome_FD_187446 | JGI IMG/M metagenome (GOLD analysis project Ga0209092, IMG submission 187446) | Marine eukaryotic phytoplankton communities from Arctic Ocean - Fram Strait ARC3M Metagenome (SPAdes) (version 2) | ecosystem: Environmental > Aquatic > Marine > Oceanic | place: Fram...
AAAAGACAAAATTTGTCCACCAGATAATGCACGAGAAGAGCAGCGGCACCATACAAGAAGCCCATTGGAAAAATACCTGCATAAAAAAATGCCAGAAACACTACTTTGTTCATATCCTTGAAAAAATAATTTATGAGTTGCAAGTCAAAAAAATGACCAAAATTATCATAACTAAGATTTACTTACCGTGTAGCGTTCCGACAGATTATACAGCTTTCCTTGAAATTGCTGATTCATTTTCCTTTGATCCGTAGCCCTTGGGGCGACATAATGTCGTTGAAAGTGTCCCATGTAATCAGCCATTTGCAGCAATGGAGTCGTAATTATTTCAGTTGAGAACAATGAATAAATTGTTACTAGAAAACTACCGCGAGTCAATGTCGACGTAAAAGGTTGCAAAGCAGCCATGATAACTGCCGTATTCATCCAACGGAATATGCATAACTTAAAAAATAAAGATTCTTGATATGTTCCTTGATTGGTATGAGCTTCGAATCTCATTAAGAATTTTACAATCATTGGAGTTAATGTGTTGCAGAACGTAATCATAAGGGAAGTGACTATGGTTTGATAAAATTAATTTAAAGGCTTGTTAGACGAATAAAAATGAGGGATGGAAAAGCCATTTCTGTAATATAGTGCTTACCAGTGAGCCCGAAATAAATTCCATGAAAGTAACTCTTGCTATACAAGATCAGGAGACCTGCTCCAAAAATAAAAAGTAATGAAATAAACAGTGTAAACATATTTTGTTTAAGCCGCGTCTACAACAAGGAAAAAGTTGTTGAAAATTAGTGTAATATGAAAGAATTGTGATATCCAAAGCTCAAAAGACAAGTCCTTACCAAAAACGATTCGTCCAGATCATCCCATCGAATTGAATTAGGTTCACTGGGTTCAATTACGTTCAGCACTTTCCTTCCACGAAAAAGATACTCCTCTGGCAGAGAACCTTTCTGGTTAAAAAACACATTTAAACTTCCAACTGAGAGCTTTTCTAAAACAGAACGCTGTTGATTTTCGGTTTCAAATGTAATGAAAACATCCGATACGCCATAATCTAATTTAGAAAACTCCTCAATCTTCTCTTCCAAAGCCAATACCTTCTCATACAAGGCTGTAGCACTTGTGTCAAAGCAATTGCTATTTGAAACTGGAGGGATTGAATCTACTAGTTCCTTAAGATTATTTGGGTCCATCTCTTTGCCTGCTGGAAGCATTGTTTCAATTTCTAGCAATAGTGTCCTTTTCTGGATTAAAGTTTTTATGAACTTTTCATTGTCAAGCGCAATCGTTACTACTGTAGCATGTGCTTCATTGCTCACATTAGAGAAGAATTCTTTCCATTCTATACCATATTATAACAAAAAAATTTCAAATATTAGAAAAAAAATCGAAGAAAAAAAGGTTGTAAAATACATACCTTTTGGGTCCTTTGCATCAAGAGGAGGATTTGTGACGCAAATAGAATAATCAGCTGTTAATTGTTCCAGCTCGTCTAATTGTACTGCCCTTTTCTTCTCTTTTCTTCTTTGCACATAGATTCCAATAGATATGAAAACGAATGCAAGCCAGCTTGATAACCCAGCAAAGAAATTGTAATTACAGTCGTTAACTTTAAGGAAAGTCAAGGCAATTCCATCTTCACTTGTGACATTTACAAAACGTGTCGTAAGTGATGCACCAAAATCATCTTCTGAGCAATCTACGCATGGGTAATAATTTTGATCGGTACAAACTGCGGAGCCTCGAACTGCTGTTTTCACTCCTGGTTGGCCATCAGAATACTCAGGCGATTGAAAATACAATATTGGATACAACTGAATAAGAAATGCACCAAAAAACAAGATGACAAGAACTCGAAGATTTCTGAAATATAATCCAACTCCAACGCCATAATCAGCTAATTGGTCTTCAGGCGTTTGGAAAAAAGAATACAAGTGAGTCTTCACATCAGTTTCACCTGGGCATGCTTTCACAAGAGAATCACGTAAACCTAGAGTACTAGTATAGCTATGATCAACGTATCTCCCTAGCGTCATGTGTTCATAATAGAACCAGCCACTATCTAAAACTGGAGCATCTTCTTTTCCTATCTGGGGATTGTACCATTTAAACTAAAACAAGACAATCTAGAGTTAGTTTGATGTGTCTCACAATTAACTTATGATACCCTGAGTGGACTTACTGTAGAGAGGTAACGAGCGATCTTCCTCGAATATGTCATCTCAGAGGGTTGATCACATAATTCTGAAGGTAGTTCTGTATAATACATCTTTGGGATGGCGAAGGGTTTCCTAATATCTTTAGATGCTGTCCCTGAAAAATTGGAGTATGGCATCAAAATAATGTAGACACGATATGTCAATAAATTGTAGGAAAGAGTTTAAGATATTTGAATCTTTTCCTATCTGTGTATTTGATTTCGACTTTTTATTTATTTTGTTGCATATGAATATGCCATAATTATTTCAAAATGTGCTCAATTTAGCCTCCATAAGCCCGCACTATTTGTTGTAGAGAGGTACTATACGTATGTAAAGATATTTTTATGCATCATTTTGCAATTACATACCTCATAATATACTTTAATAATAATAAATAGGGGATTCTTAGATAAAGAAGGCCAGATCTCTTAAGTAACTTGTATCAAGTACGTACGGCGAGAGATCGGTGAATACGACCTGAAAGAGCTGAATGGGGTTCTTCCAAGGCAATAAAACAAAAGCCTTATCAATTATTTTAAGTGATTGGCCCCAATATCTCAATCATCATGTCGTCTGCAAAAGCTGTTCAAGCTGTAACAGGAAGCGTCCGCAAATTATGTTTGAATGGCGGTGAAGCACTGAAACCTCAATTCGTGAATCAGAAATGGCGAAAACCAGCTTTGAGCGCTCGTCAAGCCGCACGGATACGTAAAACTGCCTTGATCGATGGGACCTACGGCTCATTCGACAAAGAAACAGGCATGGGCTGGGATCCTGTTTGGGATAAACCAGGAAAAATCGGAAGAATTCAAAGACCAAAAGAGTCAAAACGTGAAAGAACGAGAGAGATGAGGGCACAAAGGATCGAGGCCCTCATGGAAGGCATGGATATGAAAGTAGAGCAACACAGAGAAGAACTTGGAAAGAGAAAACCAACGCCTGGTATAGAGACATACATCAAACAGGTTGCATTGCGGAAGAGATAGTGAAATTGGCATGAACCTATGAGTTGATGTTCGTCTGAAATACAATAATACATACTCTTTTGTTCGATCTGTGCTGTGTTTCAAGACTTTAAATATGAAAATAGAATGATTTATTTTCCTATTGCAAAGAATTGGTTCAAATCTATAATAATGAGATCGAGTAGCTCGAGAATCTATTATTTACGATTTCGAAAGTAGTGGCTACTCACAACTTAGTTGAACTTTTTTCGACAAATTCTTGAAATTCTCAAGTCTACTAAAATGGTCAGATTAAAGTGTTAATAACCAATAACCATGCATTAATTCATCTTCAATGCCCATTGACATAATTTTAGTCCCGTCTACATGATTTTGGGATGATTATGTTTTGATATCACAGTTAATTGTTTACGTATGATGTTATGTTATGTCTAAGATTTTTTTTGTGTACAGGGGACGGGGTTCCAGCCCTGCGCTGAGACTGATATCGATGCCTGCTGCCCCCTATTCGAATTCCGATGGGGCTGCGGGGGATTACGCGCAAAAGCTGCCAGATTGGTTGTTGTATTATAATATTACCGATCTTCTTTTGCAAAGCATCTCAAGCAGCAGTTCATTTGACTGTGTATTTGGCAACGCGAACCAGTAGAGTGTAAATAAATCAGAAAAAAATCATACCAAAATCCGCCTTAATACAATGGGAATGAAGGAAAACGATGGGACAGGTGCAAGAAAAGTGCTAGCCCGCAAAGTTGCAGCAATATTGTTGCCTTTTTTCCTTCTCATATCAATGATTTCCTTTCTAAGATCACCAAAGAGCACTGTTGATTCAAGGTCCCAAAAATTAGAGCGAAAGAAGGATGGTCGTGGAAGACACATACATCATGAAGATGGACTGCGTAAGGAAATGCATCATATGCATGATAGACATGAGAAGTTTGAAAATGAAGGTTATAATGATGAAATTTTAGACGAAGAGATTGAAAAGCTGCTGTAAGTTATTATAGAATATTTTTTTTTTGTCCGTTTAGTCATTTGTTGCGAAAGGGATGTTTCTAAAAGCAATTATTTTCTGGTTCGTAAGTCGAAAACAGCATCTATCACAAAGTGATAAAGAAAAACTCATTGTATCCGGAAGTGTAAATCTCATCAGTGTGTCAGGGCATAATTTGGATCGAGCAGTTGGAAGATTTTGTCGTTTAAATTGGAGTGCACAAAAGATAGATCCAGCAAAAGGTGAGACATCTATAAATAAGATATTGATGGGGCTAAATACAACGACACTTTGTGATATATTCTTATGATGCGATTCTCTATGTCGAATAGTACCAATGTTCAGAGACTTGATCGAAAAATCTCCTCATTGTGCGAGAAATGCATTTGAGTTCAACCTCAAAGAAGCTGTTGAGATAACCCGAGAATATGATGAAAATGGCAATGGTTCAAATGTACAGACACTAGAACCAAATGGTTTTGTCTTTCACGAAAGTAGGTGCGGATCAACACTTGTTGCCAATAGTTTAGCAGCTATGAATCCATCCCAAACTCGAGTGTATAGTGAGTCGGGACCTCCTTTATCAGTCTTGCAATCTTGTGGAGAAGAATTTGGCAGTTGCGGAAAGGAACAGGTAGCTGCTTTCTTTCAGGATGTCGTGTACATGATGGGGCGAACTGATAATCCTGATGAGAAACATATGTTTTTCAAGATTCAGTCAGCTGGATCAAAGTTCATTAGTATTTTGAATGTAGCTTTTCCAGATGCACCATGGGTATTTGTTTATCGTGATCCTGTAGAAGTCATGATGAGTCATCTAGATATACCGAAAATGGAACGCGCAAATTGCCTCCGTACAATGAAACGACCAACTAAAGCGATTCGAAATATGGTAAAGGCGAAAGGAGAAGATTTGAGAAACTTATCACCTGAAGATTTCTGCGCAATTCATTTGGTAAGATATCTATGTTAATATTTTGTATTGAGCAAACTGTTTTTGATAGATCAATCATTGCTAATTTTTGCCAAACTTCGTGTAGGCAACATTGTGCCAAAGTGCTTTGGATGAGTATCATAACACAGGAAAAGGTGAATTCGTAAATTATGTAGATTTGCCTAATTTATTGATTGATTATATTATACCAGATCATTTTGATGTTCCAGTTGGTCCTGAGGAGGCTCAAAATATTAATGAAGTATGTACAGTATACAGCAAAGGCTCACATAATCGTGATAAAGAATGGAAAGAAGATAGTCAAACGAAACGACTTAATGCCAGTAATAAGATAGTAAGGGCTAGTGAAACTTGGCTTCTTCCTGTATTCAATGCGATGGAAGAGGGAGAAGGTCAAAAACAATTCATGAATTCACCGAAATAATATAGTATTCATACAATGGATTTAAATTAAATGCAGTCATACTAATAAAAGTGCTATGATTAATATTAGCTTTGAATTTGGGTCCATGCTAATTCATGCCCAGACACATAATTTTCATCCACCTTGCATAATTTTTTTCCAAAGATGTGTACCTTACCTATTCATGTTCATTTTTTTATATAAAAGAAACTTCTACTGCTGTATTATAATTCATCTACTTTGTACCAACTTAAATAAAAAAGATGAGCAACTGCTGTATTGCATTGTTTAAGATATATCACAGTTACAGAGTTAGTATGTTTATGTTTTTGTCGAAGATTTTTTTTTAGCAAATATAATATTTGAAATTAGACGGTATCTGATACTTGCGGTCCGTCGACGAACGAAGGCACTTAAATCAGTTTAAACACATCATATACAACAACATACATCCGAAGATATCGGCCATCATTAATTAAATCAGATCGTTTATAGATCTTACCTTGTGCGTCAAGTCGTCAATGATGCGATTGTAATAATCCGCAGACACAAACGAAAATAGAAAAAGGAAAGAGTAATAAAAACAATAAAGAAAAATTATAATACTTTTATCTTCCTAAGTTATTCAACTTCTAATATTCCTAATTGTAGGTTCTTAATATCATATCTCATTATCTGTACCAACATTAAATCGTTTCTTTCATTCCGTCGTGCGTTACAGTGTACTTTAAATACTCTCCATGATTAGAATCTACCAGTTTAATGGTATGTTCGAATCACCAAAAAATTGTCCCAAATACTGACTTCCGTTTATGAATACTAGGGAGAACTTTTGTAAATCAATTGGGCTTACAAAGATTTATTTGGAAGGTAAAGTTTCCAAAGTCACATTGCCAAGTGGTGTATGGGCTTATTCTTTCTCTTCTTGCCAATATGTACAAGAAACAGTCAAAAATGTAGAAGCATATCTGTTAGAAAGAGATATGAAACTACCCAGGAAAGCAAATTTGCCAATATCACCTGATTATAGACCTGAATTAGATTAATTTCGTGAGCTTGATCCAAAAGAAGCGGCTTATTTTCAATCATTAATTGGGATTTTACGATGGGCTCTTGAGCTAGGTTGTATTGACATAACAGTTGAGGTGCCCATGTTGTCTTCCCATGTAGCTCTGCCTCGTGAAGGGCATCTACAACTGGTATTTCACATATTTACATATTTAAAATACCAAAACAACTCATCCATTGTTTTTGATCCATCTTATCCAGAGATAGATTACAATAAATTTGAAAGAAAAGATTGGAAAAACTTCTATGGCAATGATAAGGAACAATTGCCAGACAATATGCCAGACAATATGCCAGAACCAATAGGAAAGGAATTTATTGTACAATGTTTCGTTGATGTGGATTACGCTGGTGAAAAAATAGTAAGAAAATTCAGGACAGGATTCATTGTTTATTTAAATTGCGCACCAATTTATTGGTACTCCAAGAAGCAGACTTCAATGGAGACGAGATCATTTGGTAGTGAGTTTGTGGCTATGAAGCATACATGCAAATATCCTCATGGACTGAGGTTTAAGCTCAGAATGATGGGCATACCAGCATCAGACCCTTGTTTTGTCACTGGTGACAATCAATTGGTCCTTGTTAATTCATCCGTGCCTGAATCCACATTGCGCAAGAAATCGAATAGTGTGGCTTATCATTTTGTGCACCATGGATGTGCATTGAATGAGTGGCGATTTACATGCTACTGCAAATCAGCCGATAACCCCGCAGATGTAATGGCGTCTCCTCGTGCTGGTGGTGAAGACAGGAAACGAAAAGTGTAGATGATGTTGTACGATCTATACGATTAAGTTTGAAAGGAGACTAAATCACATGTGTGATTGAAATCCTTAGATTATGGGAGACTAACTTTGTTGAAATTAGCTGAACTTCCTAGATATGTATATATATTATTTTATTTTGGTGACCTTCGTAAAATGTGGAGGCAAATGAGGATAATGAAGATATTATGCTTCATTTGAGTGGAGTGTTTTAGATATATCACAGATACAGAGTTAGTATGTTTATGTTTATGTTTTAAGATATTTTGTTATTGAGGATTTACACCATGTGCTACGGCATATTTGGGAGAGCTGCCCCCTAATTGAAGCAATGAAATGATATAGTGCGTATGAGGAAAAATCAAAAATGTTTAATAGTTATAGATTATTAATGCTATAATTTTACTTTATCTTACGAATATAAAACATCATGAAGGGAACGCAAGACTCTCTAGTCTCATATAGGAGGTATTGTAAGTAGTACGTTCAGATCTCTCTAGAGGAACTGAAAAATAAATCGTATAAGTACAATCATACACGAATAAAAGACGGTGAAAAAGGATCATGAGGAATTTATGAGCACTTTTGATAGGCCATAATCTCAAATTCTCCTTTTAGATCGTTACACATTCCACCGCCGTCTAACACCACGCCTAAAGAATGCATTCAAAATCAATCCTACCTAGATGGCTTGGACAAAGGAAAAATCCTCCTTGCTGTAACAGCAATGTTGTTGTGGGAGCAAAAGGAAATAGCGGGAGAGGGGCAAGAAAACAAATGTTTCGAAAGTGTTTGAAATACACATTTTATTTGTTTGTGATAATATTATTATTCTCTCCAAGAAGTAAAAAAACATATATGAAAAAATTGATGTAAGTTCAAAAGTGCGTTCGTCTTGTTCGAATAAGTGACCAAGGGAAAACATGGCATATACAACTTTTTGTCCATTTACATCATATTGCTAGTGCCAAAAAGAAATTAACAGAAAAGCAAATGAAGGAACTTATCGTCACAGGGTCTGTAACTTTGGTATCTCTATCAGGAAACAATTATGATGATGCTGTAGGAACATTCTGTCATATCAGCTGGGATCATTACAAGGAACATCCAGATGAAGGTACGAACTCAATACTCATTCTTGAAATTTCCTTTTTATTCGATATATCAATTCACTTCGTTTCTTGTTCATTAGTCCCATTCTTCAATCTCGTGATGGAAGAATCTCCTCATTGCAAATTGAATCCTTTTAAATTTAGTCTCAGACAAGCAGTGGAAGCAACAAAAATATATGAAGAAACGAAAAAAGATGAATACTCACACACTATTATTCCCACTGGCTTCATTTTTCATGAAAGTCATTGTGGTTCAACCCTGGTTGCTAATAGTCTAGAGACAATGAATCCAACTCAGAATCTCGTGTACAGTGAAGCAGATGCACCATTGGCAGCACTTTCTGTTTGTGAAGATGAATTTGAAAAGTGTAGTATAGAAACAGCAGCTAAATTATTTCAAAACGTTGTTTACATGATGGGTAGAACCAATGATGCTGAAAAGAAATATTTATTTTTTAAAATACAAAGCATTGGGACACGATATATGAAAGTGTTGGAACATGCATTTCCAGATACGCCTTGGATATTTATTTATCGTGAACCCATAGAAGTTCTTGTAAGCCATATGCATGAATCAAAGATGGAACATATTAAAAAAGTACAATCCAGATATTATCAGTCAAAGGCTTTTGCGAGGGTAATTGAATCAGAAGGAATAACCGAAAATGATCTTACTTTGGAAGATTTCTGTGCTATTTTTATGGTAAGGACACTCAAATGTAATTGAATGCAAAAAGAAATGACCTCAATATCTAATCCTTTTCATTCATGATCGTTCAACATATCAAGACGACTCTTTGTCAAATCGCACTAGATCAATACTACAAAACAGGGGTGGGAGAATTGGTGAATTATCTCGATTTAAAGACTGGATTATCAAAGTATATTATACCACGTCATTTTAAAGTACCAGTGAGTGATGATGAAAAAAATCGCATCAAAGGTGCCGGGAGACGATACAGTGTGGGAAACAATGGCAAGAATAGGATATGGATGTCACAAGATACAGCGGATAAAAGAAAGTATGCAACTGATCAAATGTATGAAGCAAGTGAGAGATGGATGAGACCAGTATTCATTGATATGGAGCGAGAAGCACGACAATACTAGGTATTGTCTGAGATTCGTGGTGTATTCAAATGATCTTAATTATTTATGAACTGGAAGTCATGTTGTGGAGCATTTGTATATATCTCTGAAATCGTTGCAAGGACGAGGTAATTTTAAAATAAAAAATATTCATAAAATAAAAATGAAACTATTTCACAAAATGTTCAGGATGACGAGATTATCATTCGTACAAAAGTGGATCCTCTCATGTACAAAGGTTCATTCTAGTTTCTCAAGCAATTTGACTCTATCTAGAATCTCTCGCTTACTCGTCTCCTCTATCTCTCCTGCCAACATATACTCATCCAAAATAGAATAAACTCTATTAAAATTAAACACAATATCCAATTCACAGACATTGCTGAAGTAGGAATCCAAAAGTTCTACGAACAAATGAACAGTTTCCAAATAACTCAATTCATTGTCACTGATATCCACAGCTATCGTGAAGAATAGACCCGCATATCGCCTGTATATGAGTTTGTAGTTATTGTATTCGATAAAGTTGGTGTATTTTTTATCTCGTGATGTTACGAGACGATGTACTTCTGCTTCTATTCGTATTTTTTCGGATTCACTGTTTGCTCCATTGGTGGTAGTGGGTGGAGGAACATACCTGATGGTAGTATGTTTTTTATGGTGATTTGGAGATACATGAGTTATATCAAGGAATATCAATACCCAAATGTGAGCATAAAACTGGATAAGGAACTCACCATTTGGAGAGACGCGTCTTCCCTTGTCTATTTTGGAGAAGAAAGAAGCGTATCTGATTGGAAAATTGATAGATTCATGCGGGTATCATAAATAAGATCCATTGTTTTTGTGTGATTCAAGATTAAAACATTTGGTGTGAGATATGGGACAATGCATTTTGATTCAGAAGTATTTGATGAGGTAGTTGAAAATGGATGGTCTATATCATGGATAGGGCGAATCATCTTACCATTACAGAACTGAGAGGATTGGGTTGGAAGTCAAAAGATTATTGCTTCGGTCTTCTGGTTGGCATTTGTCTCGATATATATAGGATGTTGTTCATTTGCAACGAATTTCCATTGCTCACAAATGTAATATTACATGTGTATCATTATAAGTTTCTTAAATATCTTGAACGAGGAACTGATTGTATTTTCGTAAACATGTGTTTTGAATTATTATTTAACAGCATATGAAATCTAGGAAATATTACTTAGATCTTTGTAATTTATATTTAGGATGAATTAGATGTCCCACGTGATGTCATTATTCCTGTTTCTTTTTATCACAATTTATGTGTTGTTTTTCTCTTTCGTCAGTCAACTTTGTCGTCAAAAATGTGGTCAACTACATCAGAATCACAATATACTCGTGAGGGTTCTTGAAACAACACATAAGAAAAAAAGAATAGAATCTGTTACATTTCGCCATGGCACGACAAGATAAATTGATAAGAAGAGCCTTGGTAATAGCTTTGTGCTGGTATCAACTGCATTTGATTGAGTCCTTTTCAACATCTTTTCCGACCTACCATCGTCCTATTCTTCAAAACAAGCTTCCTTCAAAACTCATTTTAAAAGCATCCTCTTATGAAGGAAACAGTGATGATAAAAAATTTCCATATTATTTTTCTGGTAGGCTCTGGTTCCGACCTGCACTTGTTCAGACAAAAAGTATTGAAAAAACTATAGAACAAACTCTTCCTTCCTCCATTTCAATCCTATCCTTATTCGGATGGACTATAGGAGGAGTAGTCGCCTTGGAATACGACGAATCGCCAGTGGGTCCCTATAAAGAGTATGTCACTATGGGGGCAGTTGTTTCGAAACGTGGAGGCTTGGGTCAATGGGGATCTCGATTGTATGTAAGCACTAGAGAGGCAGAAGAGGTTTGTCAAAAGATATGGAATGTTCCTGCCGAATTGGCCAATATTGATTTTCAAGAAGATGCATCTGATTCTCTTTTCGTTTCATCTGCTCCAATCACGGAACGTGCTGATGGAAAACATGATAGACAGTCTATTTCTGTTTCGGGGTGGAAAAAGACTCGTGTTGTAGATCCTAACGAAGAAAATTCTCGACAACCCTTCAGTGGTCTTCCCGTGCTTTGGACACCAAGTATTAAGGCACTTTGGGCACCTCTTATTCCCATCCCGTCCTTTTTCACGAACTCGAACGACAGTCTTCCATTGCATAATCTTCGATTGTCCGCAAGTGCAATTCGATTACGGCTTTGTGGACAAGATTCATCTGATTTATTAGGTATACCAATAGGAATTGGATTGGTGGTAGACAATGTTCTCATTGAAATTTCCGAGGAAAATGGATCACTTTGATAATCATGACTTTTGGAAGTTTTTGTGAAAAACTTATCTTATTTTCACCATGTTCATGTAAACCAAGAGATAATATATGATGGAGAAATTTAAAAACACAATAATAACATGAAATATTTTAGCTATCAATAAACAATTTTAGATGACAATAGCATTATAAAGGAAGGCGTCTTCAAGGAACAACTATCATTGAAATCCACCGAATGTTACTTCAGTCGGAAAGAATAAGAGAAATACAATTAGATGCAACTTTTGATGAAACAAGATTGAAAGAATATTACAGAAGGCTTTGTCTACAGACTCTTCCGAAAGGAGATTATACACTACTTTATCGTTTGTATGCGAATCATTTGTGTTCGTATTTCGCGATTCGGACGTCGATCTTAATCTAGACGATGAAAGAAACAAAAATTTACTCTTCTATACAATTAAAAGTTGTGTTGAAATGTAAAAAAATTAAAACACCACGGCTGCCGTCGGAACGCATGAACATCCATCGTAGACTAAATCATCGAATCTCACGGTGATCAAAATGAAGAAAATAGCAAGCAATGTCCGCCCTCATCTCGAAATACGTTATTTCCATTAATTGCTTGTATTATCTTCAACTGTGGAAATAAAATAGCCGCGATCATCGATCCTGAATGCGATCAAAATTGAAAAAATGAACAAAACAAATTTGCATCCTTCTCGAAGTCGAAAATTGATGATACTTTTTGGCAGAAGCCCACAATGCCAATCAAAACGGTGCATGACGTGTAAAAATTCTCTCCTATGGATAATATGTCCATATAATCGACCAATTTCCAAAATGATAATGTACAAATTGGCCAACAAATGAGCTCCAAGAATGAATGCTGGAGAAAAATATGTATTGTTTTCATCTATTTTTGGGTATAAGAGTTGGCAACGATTTGAAAACTCTGCCCCCCTATTCCAAATTGCATCTACAAAAAAGTCGGATAGAAACATCAGCACAGTCGAAATGAAGAGACTTGGGATAAACTTTCCATTAGCCATTGTCAGAGGGATGGTGAAAAAGCACCAAGTTTCTGGAAAATTTGGAAAGGAACAATACGTCAGTTCAGGAAAGCGGGTAAACAGAGCTCCATCCCCGATTGCCCAATTGAAGAAGTGATGAGACAGAGAATAGATTCCACCTTTCCAAAATGGATGCACGACTTGAGCTTGAGGTAATGATCTTAATTTCAACCCGTTACTTTGTTCTTTCATTCGGAGAGCAAAATCAACATCTTCACCACCACCTGTCTTTGCATATCTTGTGTCAAATGACATATTAGGGATCCTCTTGTACAATATATTGGCTGTCACACCCCATGCTGGTCGAGAATAAACATCATTCTCAGCAATTTCAAACATGAAAACTAAATAACTCATGATTACGGCAGCATGTAATACGTTCAATTGTTTGCGAGGAAATTGTACTAATCCAACTAAGCCAAGAACATCTTCTTTCTTTCCCAGGTATTCTTTAAGAGACTTTCCATATTCATCCAATAAAAAACTTGATGGAACGACATCATCATCAAGAAATAGAATATATTCAGCTGAGCTTTCATCAATACCACGGTTTCGAGTTGCTGAAGCACCAAGATTTACTTTATTACATCGTACCCGAATGTTGTTTTCTGAAGATTTACTGAGCTTTTTCTCAAGTAGCCGGGCTGCTTCTTGACTGCAATCTACATTTTCAATAGATGCCATTTTACCTGGATTGTCAACAACCACAATAAATGTTGTCCTCATGTATGATGGAACTTTCAAATTGCACAATTTCTCAAGAAACAACTTGTCAATTCGATAAGTAGGAATAACAACATCCAACAAAATTTTTTTGTTTTCCTCAATTTTTTCGCAACCGATCTTCCTGAGGTAAGATTCTATGACATTGACATCATTCAATACTTCATTGCGCCATGATGTAGCAGAAACTCTTTTGTAGCGTGCTTTTGTCATATCCGAGCCACCAAAACCGTTCGTGAGTTTTACATTCGGAAGTAATGGAGCAGCTCCAAACTTTAAGTACAGACGTTGTAAATAGGGATCAAGATCTTGATTGACAAACAATTCATGATGTTGTTTAGGTATGAGATCTTGAAAAATGTTATAGTGGTCCCGACCAACAACAGGGAACGTTGGAAAACCTTGAAATCCCACATCATTGAACCAAGGGCAACCAAAGAAATGTCCAGGAATGTTTAATCTTTTCTGAATGTCTAGGAAGGACCTGTAAATAGCTCTGTAATGAAATGAACAAAGAATTCGTATGTCGTCCCCAAGAAAGACAGCCCAACTAGCTTCTTGTTCCCACACAAACCTAGCCATATCATTCCAAAAATGACAAATCGGTACAGAATCATTTACTTTAGTTCTCTTGTTTTGCATTAGGTGAAAGGCTTTCATTCGTGGTCGACTTTCTAGAAGGCTTTTCAAATCGTCAGCTTCTTTTGTAACAAATTCATCTTTATCCAGAGCAACTGCAAGAATATAGCAGCACAAACTATCCTTTTCTATGTCCTCCAGAAGCTGCAATATACTTTCAATGCATTCATGATAATTTTCAACAATCCTCATGGTTAATAAAATGGCTTGAACAGGAAGTCCAGGAGAACAATTTTGCCTACCAACCATCAATAACGCAGTATTCCAGTCTTTTCTGGTAAAGGATGCTTGAGACTTTATCATTGAAAGTTTCTTACCCCATTCAGTTTCTATCCTATCGAGTTCAAGAGAGATCAACCCCGGAATGCGTTTGAGTCCTTCCATATGATTTTGAAATCGTAGCAGCAAAGTATTTTCAAGTTGCGAACGTTCATCGCTACTCAAATTCATTTCGTTTTCAATGTCATGCAAAACCCAATGGTGTAGCTCAGACTTCAGGTATGAAGAAAATGTTGATCTCTTTGTTGCAATGAATTGAACTTTCACTCCTTTTTCTTTTAAAGGCATAATAATCTTTTCCAAATTTTCTGTTGTTGCGAATGCTAATAAGGGAAACCACCCATCGCAAACAAAGTCATTCCCCGACATAATATCGATAAAATAATTTGAATGATTTCCTATAAATTCGTTTATGAGGACAGAAGGGTTGAAAAGAAAGCCTCTAAGAGTTTCCAAGTTAATCATATTATTTCCTTTTTTTGGACAAACTCTGTGTACTTTCAAACCTAATTTCCTAGCAGCCTCAGATAAAGTTGTCGATCCCGTTCGATACAAACCAATATTTACAATGCAAGTTCTCATTGTTTTGAATTAAAATATCGCTAGTCGTTTGTGTATTTCGATTTAAGAACGATTATTTTTTCAATCAAAAAGTCGAAATTATGGCATATCTTAATAAGTGACCGAATGAGTAATTGTGTAATGTTGACTGAGAGCATCCAATCAAAATACGAGATTTTCTGATTGAAAATTTCACCATTCATACTAGCTCAATGTAACAATTATCCTGTTGCCGTTATAGTATATTTAGAATACATTTATATGATTCCTTTCGTATACCCGAAGGTTTGGGAAAAGTGCCCATACTTCTCGGTAGCCTGATAATGTTCGTTCACAATCATGAAACCAATTATATTTTTTTCAAATAAGAGTACATATTTTTGTGCATAGGCTGATTTTTTAATGTGCCTCATCTTTTAGCTCTTCAAGTTTTCATCTATCGAACTTTTGACATTGATAAATAAGGAATTTAAAGATACTATTTACTTCGTTGGCATTGTGGCGTGATCAATAATTTATTTTCGTGAAAGGAACCTGTGCAAATCGTATTGTGCATTTTAATTTTCATCTTTGTGTTGTTTTAATGTAAGCATAACATAAATTATAAGCATTATCAATCTATCACTATTATTCGACTTCAATTTTTCACGTACGCACTATGTACATACTAGCTCCATATTAGCTTCATAACTGTGATATATCTCAAACACATAAACGCAATTAGCTGCATGTAACTGCCATATCAAAACACTCCCCTCA